>SL_5KL_010_SEDDRAFT_10000523_pt1 | contig 24634 bp, 23 predicted proteins | sample SodLakKL_010_SED_FD_9118 | JGI IMG/M metagenome (IMG submission 9118) | reverse complement strand
CTACCGCTAGTTTGAACCAAGTCGCCGAGAGGTCATCTCGACTAACAGATATACATATGATGGGGACGATATATACCTTACTATCGGTATTCATCCCCACGATAGAACCGTGGGGTTCTCTACCTCTGAACAGTATAGATCTTATTGGGGATATGAATGGAGTTAAACTGAAGATCATCAACTGCTGAGAAACTCCCTAGCCAACATGACATCCTCCTTATCTATACCTCCTATCAAATAAAGAAAGGCGAAGTATATGCCTATACCTAGAGGGAGTAGCCAGAGTAGTGAGAATTTAAAGCCCAACAATATAGGTAAATACAAAAGACCAGCCATCAACATACTCGATATGTAGGGTTTCCAAACATAAGCTAGAGGTGCGGGGGATAGCTGTCCGCTGACTATATGGTAGTTCAAGAGGAAATGTATTATCTCAGCTAAAACGATGGCTATGGCAGCACCATATGCACCATAGGAGGGAATCAATAATACACCCGATACCACGAGTACTATAGAAGCACCTATGAGGTTCTTCGAGGAATCGAAGGTACGATCACTCGACCACAGTACCATCTTCAAGCTTCCGTTCATGAAAAAGAAAGGCAGCATCCAAACGATGGTCCTGAAGACCATGATCGTCTGCTCATATTCTACAGTGTAGATCAACATCAAAACGTCTTCAGCGATGACATAGAGTCCTAAGGTGAGCGGAAGAGACAAGATCAACAGGAACCTGAGTGTTTCTAGGTATGCATGTTTTAAAGCGCCTTTCCGATTTTTATACAATCTTGAAAAAACAGGATAGATAGCGCGACCGAAAGAATAGGGGACAACTCCTAAAAAGATGATTATCTTCCAGCTTGCACTGTAAACACCTGTTGTGAAACTATCGCTCAAGATGGATACCAAAACTATAATCACCTGCCCATAGATAACACTCACAGTTATGAATACAGCGAAGGGCGACGATCTCTTTAGATGTGATATCCAGCGACCTGGAGATGGTGATAGTATTTTTGACCTAGCCAGTTTAAATTTATATATGATCAGAGAAACGAAAAGCTGGATGATATAAGATATAATGAGGAATGTTAATATTAGAAAAAGATCAAAACCCAATAAAATAGCCGTGATCCCAATAACTAGATATGTCACCTTCCAGATCAGGGTTGCATATGCCTGTAATTCCATCCTTTCGTAGGCTTGAAATTGGGCAAAGAACGTGTTCGAAAGTTTCTCGAATATCAGCATGGTCATAGCTGCTGTTAATACGGCGAAGGGGATCTCGATTCCATATATAACGGAAATGAGATAGTAGAAGGTAAACAACACAAACATCGTGGAAACACCCAAAACCATCCTCAAGGATATGATATCGCTCAGATACTGCGGCCCCTTCTCGGGCTGTCTAGAGACCTCCCTGATGGTCATCTCGTCCATACCCCAGTCAACGACTACGGTAAAAAGATAGGAATAAGCTATCACCGAATTATAGATTCCAAAGGATGAGGGCAAGAGATGATTTGCTAACAATATGATAAATACCGCACTGAGTATGCGGGCGATCATCTGTGCCGAAGTCAGCCATCCAGCGTTCTTTAATACCTTTATCAGCTCGCTCACTAGACCACGTATTTGTAATAGACATGATTTATAAAAGTTCTTGCTATCATTGTTTCTCAAAGTGCTCAAAGAGGCGTTTTCATTGAATTTAAGACTGGCCAGATGTCAAATTTTAATCGGATGTTATGGACAGTTCTTCGAACCTCACCTGTGGCAGAAAAAAGTGGATATTGCCACCCCACATCAAAGGTATAGATTCGACTTCTTTAGATATCCCTGAGATGTTTTTTATCAATTCGAAAACATTTCCAGAGATCATAGTTTCTTTGATAGGATACTTCTTCTCACCATCTTTTATCATAGATCCTCCTTTAGCTACGCCTGAGATATCACCGCTGACAGGATCTATATTTCCAGAAAACCTGTTAATATATATCCCTTTTTCCATCTCTCCGATCAACTCTTCTTTTGTTTTATCTCCAGCTTTTATCACGAAATTCGAAGGGTTGATCTTCGGCATCTGACTTGCACTTCCAGCAGCATGTCCTGTAGATTCGATACCCTCTTTATTTCCTGTATAAGAATTATGATAATAATTCTTCAATGTCCCATCTTTAATGATATCTAGATTCGGTGCAGGTATACCCTCTCTGTCAAAGGCTCTACATCCTATACCTTCCTCTAAATTTGATTCGTCAGTAATGGTTAATCTAGAATCAGTTATCTTCTTTCCGAGCTTATCAGCAAATTTACTCATACCCTTTTGAACTCTGCTAGCTTTAAGGGGCTGGATCAAACCCATATATGATATCATCATCATAGCCTCAGGTGAAAATACCGCTGGACCTACAAAGTTCTCGGCCTTTTTTGCCCCTAATGTTTCAACCGTGTTTTTGGAGATCTCGCGACCCAAACATTCTACATCTATTTCATCTACGAAATGGACCGCTTTTTGTTTGGAATCAAAACTAGATACGTCTTCACCGTCAACTGCCATCCCGAGTGCATCATAATGAAAAATACTGCTCTTTTCATCGGATCTTATGCCTCTTGAGTTGACTATAGCTCTATGTGTTACTATTGCGGAGAAACTACCTGTGTTGAATTGAAACCTTTCATCGTATTCTTTAGCGGATCTCAAAAAACGCTCTGCATATTTTACACTGTCTTCAATATCAAAATCAACGATCGATGGATCGTAAATAGACCCCACTTTAATGCTCTTTTTTGGATTTGGTATCGTGTAGTTCTCGTCTGAGATAGAAGCTGAAGTTACACTGATAGCTTCCTTGACCTTAGACATTATCTTGTCTTTCTCGAAACTGTTCACCGAAGCAAAACCCATCTTGTCTCCGATCAATACCCTTATACCGACTTCCTCTTTCTCCTGGGACTTTCCGATCTGGATCTCATTTTTCTCGATATTGACGGTGTTCTTTTTTTCATCGGCCATAAATATCTCGACATCATCTGCACCATTCTCCAATGCTCTTTTCACTAACGTGTCACCCAATGACAACAATTCAGACATCTATTTCCCCTCCTGTCTTCCACCGACTATGGCTTTACACCTTATGTGGGGGCCACCACCATCGACTTTGGCACTCTGCATCTTACCACAGTAACCTGAGCCCATATCTAATTTGAAATCGTCTGCAACTGCGTCGACGCTCTTAAGGACATCAAATCCAGAACCAGATATGGATACTCCTCTTAATAGATCTGATATCTCTCCGTTCTCGATCCTATAGGCCTTCTGTACACCGAACATGAACTCCGCATTGGCATCTGCTTGTCCACCTTGAGCACCCTTTAGATAGTATCCTTCATCGACCTCCTCGATGATCTCTTCCGGATCGTGATCTCCTCCCTCGATAAACGTATTCGTCATCCTCACTATAGGTTCATCAGAGTATTCAAATGCTCTAGAATTGCCTGTAGGTTCAATACCTAGTGTCTGAGCCGTTTCTCTATCACATAGATAATTCTTTAAAACACCCTGCTTGATTATTTCAGTCCTGTCTGTCTTCGTCCCTTCATCATCTATAGGGACCCATCCTCCAGCATGCGGTGTGACCGTACCATCGTCCACTAAAGTCACTAACTCACTGGCTACTTTTTCGCCTAATCTACCCTGAACGATGGATCCAGAAAGTACAAAATCAGCTTCGACTGTATGACCGATAGCCTCATGTGAGATCATGCCTACCATCTCTGGGTTTAAGACCACCGTAGCTTTTTCGCCCTTTGGGTGTTTAGCATCCAATAATTGCCTAGCATCCTTAACAGCTTTAGCGGCCATCTTCTGAGGACCCTCTTCACCAAAAATATCTTTCCATCCTCCGGTGACTCCTTTAGACTCACTTCCCACCACTCTCTCTCCGTTATCTTGAGAATACGCAAAAACATGGAACACCAATTTTTCATCTTTAAGTTCAGCCTCACTTCCGTAGGAATTTACGATGTATTTTTTATCATGCATCTCTCCCCATCTACATCGACCGGACTTTATCTTATCCTCCTTTCTGATAGCTTGTTCTGTATCTTTGACCATCCTCATCTTATCTTCCATACTATGATTCTTGGCACTGTCATTGACATCTGCTTCATAACTACCTTGGGCTATCCGACCCTCCTTAATTCCCTTGATCTTTTCTTTTTTAATATGAGAAGTCGACCTCGCGGACCTCTCCGCTTCTTTGAACGCTTTAAACAGTGGTTTCTTATCTGTTTTACTCGTACTACAGAATCCCCAGCAACCATCTATAAGGACCCTTATACCGACTCCAGCTAAAAGTTTTGAATGTATATCTTCAACTTCACCATTACTTACATCGATTACTTTGGAATCCCGTTCATGATATCTAGCCTCTACATAATCACCATCACTCTTCTCTATCAAATCCAATAATCTATCTTTCATCGAATTCAAATCTCCTGACTGAGGATATGTGATAAAACCTAAAAAGCTTTCGGGGATCAAAACGTATCAGTTCATCTATCGAAATACTCAAAGAGGCGTTTCATCCATCTTGTCACATCGATCTTCTCCTTGATAAGTGTCCTACGAGCTGCACGAAAATCTATATCTACTTCCCCCTCGAGTACTGAACGAAGTGTGAAAAAAGCGTCATGGACCGTATCTACCTGGGCACCTAACTGGTAATTCAACTCCTGATCCTCTAGATAACCTCTAGTTTTCTTTGAGAGATAGATCCATGGAACACCTAAAACTCCGGCCTCAGAGGCGGTAGTGGCCCCCTCTCCGATATACATCTTCGAATACGCTAAAATATGGTGAAATTTGTGATCAGGGATGTCCATCTCATAGCGTTTTATAGATGGTGGTAATCTATGTTCAGAATCTACTAGAACCTGACCGTATTCGTTCAGCAAACGCACAAGATCGATCTTATCTCGTCTAGTAAGCACTGCTTCTTTTGATTGATGTCTAGCATCTAAAGATGAGAATCTAACGATGATGTACTCCTTTGGTATCAACCCAACTTCGTGAACGACCCGTTTATCCGGTTTAAACCGTTTTGGATGTAAATAGGCTAGTTCATGGTAACCACGATAGCTAAGATGTTTTTTCTTGGGGACATCGCCTCTATAACAGGAAGGGGTCGCTACGACTGAAGCACATGGAAAGGTAAGCATGTTCGTTATGATAGCGTTCTCAGTATCTGTGAAATCTATAGTCGGAACCCCAAACATCCTTCCAGCATGTACGGAGTACAGTCCTCCGATAGAGGCGGTTATATCCGGGGCAAAATCCTTTACCTGGTTCAAAAGAGCAAAATCGTTGCGAAGAACCCCAAAACCCTTACCTACCAGGCCTGAATATATCTTACCGAAGGTATTGTACTCGAAACCGAGAAGATCCATCAAGGTGGTGGTATTCTCTCTATCCTTTACCATCAATAAGAACTCATGGCCCTCTTTCTCCATCTCCCAGATCAGGTTCTTGAAGAAATGCACATGAGCTGGATGAGCGATCACGAGGAGGATCTTCAATCTATCACGACTTTGAATAGTGAAGGGGGGGATATAAAAGTAACTAAATAGTCCTTAAAAAATACACAAAAACTAATAAACCAGTTATTTTCTAATGACTTCGATGAATCCGCTGATCATAATAGCATTGACCTTTGCCACGGTATCCATCGCTGAACTCGGGGATAAAACACAGATCATGACGATATCCCTGGCTACACGGTATAAAAATAAGCCCGTTTTCTGGGGCATGTTCCTTGGGATGGGGGTAATAACTATGATCGGGGTCGCAGTTGGTACCCTATTCTACCAGTTCATACCGATATTTTATGTAAAGATCATCGCAGCGTCGATATTCATACTGTTCGGTCTATTTTCATTGTTCAATAAAGAAAAAGAGGTAGAAGAAAATATATGTGATAGGAAGGTTTTTTCAACGTCCTTCTTGTTAGCATTGGTAGCTGAACTCGGGGATAAAACACAATTCGTGATAATCGCAATGACCGCTAGATATCAAGCCCCGATCATCGTGCTGATGGGAGCTCTTGGTGGTTTAGCACTGGTTATCGGGGTGAGTGTTTTCATGGGAGATAAGATCGCCCAGGTCGTTGAAAAAGATAAGATGGATCTGATCTCAGCTCTATTATTCTTGGTACTCGGTGCTGTTTTCCTCCTAGATATTTTCATACTAGGATAAAAGATATTACTATCCTTGAGAATCAAGAGATATGCCACGATGGAAGAAAAAAAGTTCAAGGATGATCGCTGAATCTACTTTTTTTACTCTTAAAGAAGACGAAGTTGAACTCCCAGATGGTACTGAAAAGAATTACACTATGTTAGATATCCCTGATTTTGCAGGTGTACTACCTGTTATCGAGGACAAATTTATTCTGATCAAAAATTACCGTTATCCGGTAGATGAGATGGTCCTGGAGATACCTGCTGGATTGATAGAAGAAGGAGAGGAGCCTTTAGAGGCCGCATCCAGGGAGCTAGAGGAGGAAACCGGATACAGATTAATAGAATCTGAGAAGTTAGTCGATTACCATCCGACAGCTAGTTTGAATACTCAGAAAGCATATCTTTATTTAGGGAAGGTAGAAAGAGGGGGTGAGATCAAAAGAGATCCTGGAGAAGATATGAAGCTGGAAATGATACCGATTGATGATGTCTATAGGATGTTAAGAAATAAAGAGATCAAACACCCTCATACTATAATCGCACTGCATTACGGCAAAGATAATTTATCAAAAATAATTTAAACAATTATTTCTTATAGATAAAAGCAACCCAATCAAATATTGACCGAAAATGTTTATAGATAAAACTCGATTTCGGAAGGCTCTTTATGGCAAAGAAAGTGAAAAGTGAAAGCGGCAGCATATTTTGTTCCTACTGTGGAACTGCTGTAAAAGAAGATGACGAGGCTTGTCTGAGCTGTGGTGAAGGACTAGACGAGGGAGTCATAGATGGTAGCGTCTGTCCCACATGCGGTAATCCCGTGGAGGATATAGACGATAAATGTCCTCAATGCGGTACTGATCTTTCTGAAACTTCGAAAAGCGACCAAGATGAAGAATTCTTATCAAAACTTTTAGGTTGGGGCGAAGAAGCTGAGGGAAAACTTGACAAAAAAGTAGAAGAAAAACGGAAGGCTATGGAGATCTTCAAAAAGGTGGCCGACGGAGGAGGAAAAAGAAAGGAAAAGAGGGAAGAAAAAGATAAGGTAGAATCTAAGATATCTTATGAACCAATGATAGAACCCTTCGAAAACATCGTCGATTCGGTAGAGAAAGATATCGAAGAAACCAAGAACAACATCCTGAAAGTTAAAAATGAGATCGAGGAAACTAACGAAGAGGATGAAAAAAATCGACTTGAAGAAAGGATGAAGAGGCTACAGAATAGAAAGAAAAGATTCCATGATATCATTAATAATATAGAGGATATGGACTGTGCCGTTGAAAGGTTATTGGAGAACCAAAGAAAAGAATTAGAAGAAAAACAGGAGGAACTAAAGAACCGGATAAGAGAATTTAAAAAGGTCGTGAAAAAGAAAGACAAAGAGAGCGAAGATATAAAGAGCAAAAAGAAAAAACTCAAGGAAAAGGAGGATAGGATCAAAGAGAAAGAGATGGAACTCAGTGTATGGGAGGAAAAACTAAATCAAAAGGAAGCGAAATTAAGAACTAAGGTCGAGAATTATAAAGAAGGGGAAGAGGCTTTAGAAAAGATCGAAGAAGAAATGCCTGACGAAGAAAAAGTTACTAAACAGGAGTGGTTAGAAGAACAAAGGAAGATCCAGAAAGAACTTTTCGATCTTAAAGACATGTGGGGAGAAGATGAAGAAGAGATAGATATCACTAACGATTCTATTGAAATAGTAAAAAATAAATTAAAGAATAAAGAGAAACAATGGAAGGAAAAGATCAAGAAACTAGAAGAAGAACTTGAGGAGATACGTGAAGAAAAGAAAATGATGGAGAAAAAGACGCTTGAGATAGACGTTAAGAAGGATGAGATAGAAACGATATTGGTCGTATTGGATGACCTTCTAGGCAACCTTCCTGAAGAAAGAATCCGTGAATTCGCACGGTCTGAAAATTTTGAACTCTACGAAAAAGTACTGGATGCCTTTGAGATTTAAGGAGTACTATCTATGGGATTAAGAGAAAAGGCAAAAAAAGCACTCGAGGAAGAAGAAGAAACCTCAGAGGAGGTTGAAATTAAAAAAGAAAGGGTCCAAGAGTTAAAGGATGAGATTGAATCTTTAGAAGATAAAAAAGAGGAATTGGAAGTTGAAATCGGAGAGCTAGAGGGGAAGAAAGAAGATATCGAGGAACGGGATAGTGAACTAGAAAACGTCAAAAAACAGATCAAAGAAGCCGTTTCTAGAAAGAATGATCTAGAAAGTGAGGTCGAAGAGTTAGAAAGTAGGTATGAAGACCTTAGATCTAAGAGAGAAGAACTTGAAAAGTTTATAGAGGAATACGAAGGGATAAAAGAAGAAAAGGAGGGGACAAAAAAAGAGCTTGAAGAACTTAAGAAAGATAAAGAAAAGGTCTCAGCAGATAGAGAAAAATTAAAAGAAGATAAAAAAGAACTAGAAAAGAAGACAGAAAAGCTCGAAGAGAAGAGATCTGAACTTTTAGAATACGAAGAAAGATTGGATGAAATAAGATCGGAGATCGAGGGACTTACTCAGAAGAAAGAAGAATTAGAATCTGAGATTGAGGACGTCTCTAAAGAAAGAGAAGAACTTGAGACATCTAGGGAAGAATTACAAGAAAAATCTGAAGAACTAGATAATAAGATACGGGAGGTTGATGAACAAAGAGAGGAGGTTGAAGAACTTAAAAAGAAACTTGAGGAGGAAAGGAAAGATATCCTCAGTAAAGAAGATGAATTGGAGAAGAAGAGGAAAGAATTTGAAAATAAAAAAGAAGAACTTGACGAAAAAGAAGAAACAGTGATACAAAAAGAGAAAGAATTAGAGGATGAAAAAAGATCGATCGAAGAAAGATTGGAAGATATCGAAAAGAAAGAAGAGGAGCTAAAAGCACTGAAGAAGAGTATCGATGGTAAAAAAGGAGCTCTTCAAAGGTCTAAGAATAAACTAGAATCTCAAAAGGAAGACCTAAAAGAGTGGCAAAAGGATCTCGAAAAGAAAGAGAAGGACCTGAGGGAAGAACTAAAACGTGAACTGATCGACGAGAAAAAGGAAGAATTAGAATCATTGGAAGAAGACCTCGCAGAGAAAAAAGAAGAAAAAGAAGATATCGAAGAAAAATTAAAAGATCAGGAAAAGAAGATAGAAGATATCGAAGAACGAGAAGAAAAGCTTGAAAAGATAGAACAGGAGCTAAAAGAGAAAGAAAAAGAAATAGATGATCGTTCTTCTCTACTAGATGAGCGGGAGGAAGGTATTGAAGAAAAAGAGAGCAGGATAGTAGAAGCTGATGAAAAGTTAGAAGAAGTAAAAGGGATGGAAAAAGAACTCGATGAGCTGAAAGAAGGGTTGGAGGATAAAGAGGATAGATTAAAAAAGAAAGAATCAGAACTAGATGAGCGGGAGGATATTTTAGAAGAAAAAGAGGATTCTATCGCCTTAAAAAAGGAGGAGTTAAAAGATAAAGAAAACGAACTATCTGAGAAAAGTGAAGAACTAAAAGAGAAAGAAAAAGATTTAAAAGAAAGGTCTAAAAAGATAGAAGATAGAGAGTCTAAATTAGAGGATAAAAAAGAAAAGCTTGAAGGGTTAGAAGAGTCACTGGAAAAGAAAAGAGATGAATTGGACTCTAAAGAAGGAAAACTGAATGGATTAGAAAATCGATTGGAGGAGATGGAAGAGGACTTGGAGGAAAGACAGAAAAACATCAGAGAGAAAGAAACTTCCTTAGAAACTAGAGAGGAAGAGCTTATCGGGTGGGAAGAAGAGATAGAATCTAGAGAAGAAGAGGTATCCCAAAGTAAAAACATATTGGAAGGGAGAGAACAGGAGTTAGATCTGAAAGAAGAATCTCTAGAAGAGTTTGAGAATGAATTGGGGGATCGAGAGGAAAGGTTGGAAACACTGGAAACAAATCTAGACGGTGTACAGAAAGAACTTGTAGAAAGAGAAGAGGTGATAAAGGAAGATGAGAAAAGGCTAGAAGAAAGAGAAGAAAGCCTCGAGGAGTTAAAATCAAAATTAGACCGCCGTGCGGAGGACCTTACCACAAGGGAACAAGATGTCGATGAGAAAGAGAAGGAACTAGATGAACTTGAATCTAGATTAAAAGAAAGAGACCAGGGACTCGATACCAGAGAGGAGGCTATTAAAGAAAGAGAAAACCAATTAGATGATTTAGAAAATTCACTGGATCAAAAAGAAGAGGAGCTCAGTAAAAAAGAAAATCACCTCATAGGATGGGAGGCAGAATTAGAGGGTAGAGATAAGGAACTGAACGAACGTCGCTCTGAATTAGAGGAAAAAGATGACAAGCTTGACGAATGGGAAGAGGATCTAGATGAGCGACTAGCGAAGATAGAAGACCAAGAAAAAGAGTTAGATAAAAGAAAAACTAAGATCGAAGAAAGAGAACAAAAAGTAGATGATAAAGAAAAAGAACTAGATCAGAAAGGAGACGAATTGGCTTCGGAAAGGGAGGACCTAGAGGAAGAAAAAGAGGGAGTTTTACGACTGAGAGACGAATTGAATAAGTGGGAAGAAACCCTAGATGAAAAACAAAAGTATCTAGAGGAGGAAAGGAGTGGTTTCGACGAAAGGGTTGAAGAAAAAGAGGAAGAGTTCAGGAAGAAAAGTGCATCATTGGAAGAGAAAAAGAACATTTTAGACGAGAAAGAAGAAAGACTAGACGAGAAAGAAAAGGATCTATCCAAGAGAGAAGGGCGGATCTCTAAAAAGGAGAATACTCTAGAAAAATTAAAGGATCAATTAGATGAAAGGGAAGACATAATCACAGAAAAAGAAAGAGGTCTCGCTGTACTACAAGAAGAACTTGAGGATTGGAGGGATGAACTCTCCAGCAAAGAAGAAAAAGTAGAAAACGAGAAAAAGAAGCTCGAAAACAGAGAGATAGATCTCCAGCAAAGAGAGGCAAGGTTATCCCAAAGAGAAGATGTGGTCGAAGAAGAACTTGAAAAGGTCGAGAAAGAGAGGGATGAACTTTCCAGTATGTGGACAGAGATAGGAGAAAAGGTTGAAGAGGTAGAAACAAAAGAAGAAAAACTCGAAAAAGAGAGGTCCAATTTTGAGGTAAAGAAGAATGAGCTGAAAAGCAAAGAAAAAGAATTAAAGGAGAGAGAGGAGTCAATAGAAACGAAAGAATCGGAATTATCAGATAGAGATGAAAAACTCCAAGAAGAAATCGAAGAGGTAGCAAGAGAGATGGAGAAAGCCCGGTCTTGGAGTCAAACTGCTCTTGATAAGGAAGAGGAACTTAGATCATGGGAATCCGATCTGGAAGCATGGGAGGAAAAGTTGGACGATAGAAGAAATAAATTGGAGGAGGAAAGACAAGACATAGAAGAACTACTCGAGGAACTACCTAATAGAGTAGAGAAAGTTGAAGAAAGGGAAGAAAGAATAATAGAGAGAGAAAAGGATTTGGAAAAAGAGAAAGAATTGTTGGAGACCCTTAAAGAGGAAATTCAAGATAAAGAGAAGGAACTAGAAGAAGAAAAAAAGCACGTTCAAGAAATCAAAGAAAGTGCATTAAATATGATGCAGTATGCTAAATCAAAGAAGGCTAGAGAGCAGAAAAAACTACGAGAAGAGATACAGCATGAAAGAGAAAAGCTAGAAAAAGAAAGAAAGAAGTTCGATAAAGAACTCACTCAGAAAGAAAAAGACTTAGAAAAGAGAGAGAGTGAACTAGAAGAAAGAAAGAAGAGACTTGTGGAAAAGGCTGAAAATCTAGCGGATAAAGAAGCGGAACTCCAGACTAAAAAACAGAGTATAAAGGAAGAGAAAGGCAAGCTTTCTGAGATGTGGAAGGAGATCGAAGAAGAGTCGACTAGTATCGAAATATTGGAAGATAAAGAAAGGGAGATCCAGGAGAGGGAAAAAGAACTTGAAAATAAAGAACAGCGTTTACAAAAGAAGAAAGAAAGGATCGACAAGATGAAGAAGCATCTCGACGATCTGCTCTGACTTATTTGGCCCTCTCTATCATAAAATCAACAAGAGCTATCAATATCCTTTTTTGTTCATTATCTTTTAAAAATTCTATCTGTTCTTTTGCTTTATGGGCATATTGCTCAGCCAATCTCCTACTATAACCGATAGAGTCATTTTTTTGTAGAAGTCTTATCGCTTCCTTAACCTCGGCTTTGGTACATTTGCCCTCGAGGATCTCTATTAGACGTTCTTTGTCTTGACCTTCAAGATTCTGTAATGCATGGATCACCATCATTGTCCTTTTACCTGCTCTGATATCACTGCCTACAGGTTTACCTAGACCAGTTTCATCTCCCATAAGGTCTAAATAATCGTCCTGGACCTGGAAAGCTATACCCATATTTCTAGCATATTCCCCCATATGTTCTATTTGTTCTTCGGAGGCATTAGCTACTATAGCACCACACCTAGCCGCGGCCTGGAAAAGGTAACTTGTTTTCTTATCGATCATATCAATGAATTCATCTTCGGTTATATCGAAGGTCTTTTCGAAGCACATGTCCTCCTCCTGGCCTTCAGCGATCTTCAATACTGCATTAGAAATCTCGAAGAGTATTCTCTTTATCTTGATGGGCTTTTCATCCATCTCAGATATCATCCTGAATGCCAAGGCAAAAAGTGCATCTCCCACATTGATCGCCGTAGGAAGACTTTCTTTTTTATGAAGTGTTTTTCTACCTCTTCTAAGGTCATCATCGTCCATTATATCGTCATGGACTAGAGTAAAATTATGGATCAACTCTATTGACAATCCTGGTATCAGTGCGTCTTCTTCCTCACCATCTAATGCCCCACAAACCACCATACCTAAGAAAGGTCTGAGTTTTTTCCCTCCTGCAAGAGGGTACCACGCCATATTTTCCCATAACAAGTGATCTTTATCTTTAAATAGGTCTTCTAATTTACTGTCAATGACCTTTTTTCTTTTTTTTACCTCGGACATAAAGTCGATCATGATCTTCACAATCAGGTGTATTGTTTCAACATATTTAAGAGGAACGCTTTAGTGAAACTAAACAGTCCCTATCCAATCCCTCAATTCTCCGGTGACTATCAATTTCCTCTTCTTTAATTCATCAATATTAACACATCCCTGAAGGAACATAGAAATCTTCAAACCATGGATCACATGCTCAAGATATTCTATAACTTCCTCCTTTCCTTTTCGAACATAGGGTAGGATTCCGCCTGCGATCCCGCCGACATCAGCACCCAAAACCAGAGCCTTTGCAACATGCAGCCCATTATGGATACCACCAGTTGATATTATCGGAACATCGACAGCTGCACTACATTCCAGTGTAGACACCGGTGTTGGTATCCCCCAATCCCAAAGTGCCTTAGCTAACGACTTTTTATGTTCGTCATCTATTCTGAAGTGTTCTACAGCAGAGAAAGAAGTTCCTCCCATGCCACCGACATCGATTGCATCGATCCCGGTTTTCTCGAACCTTTTAGCCGTCTCTGCAGGAATACCTGCACCAGTTTCTTTGACGATAGTAGGGACCTTATCAGATAAAACAGTCAGAGCCTCTAGCAGACCCCTTGCCTTTTTATCACCTTCTGGCTGAACGGCCTCTTGTAAGAAATTGAAGTGGATCGTAAGATAATCTCCATCTATCATATTTAGTGCTTCTAAGGCTTCTTCAACTCCATAGGGATCTTTATCTCCTTGTTTGACCAACTGAGGAGCACCTATATTACCGAAAACCAAAGGGGGGTCGTGATCTTTAACGACCTCGTAAGAGCTTCTCAGACCTTGATTATCGATGGCAGCACGCTGACTACCAACACTGAAGGGGATACCCACCTCTTCTGCTGCACCAGCAAGTATAGAATTGATCTCTTCAGCACCTTTATAACCCCCTGTGATCGCCGACAACATTATCGGTGCACTTAAAACAGTATCCAAAAACTCGACTTTGGTATCGATCTCATCAAAATCGATCTCCGGGGCTGGATCGTGATAGAATTTCAACATGCCCCAGTAATCTTTTTCGATCTGAACATCTTCATTCAAACAGATATCTATGTGATCCTCTTTTCGTGATTCTATCATAGTTCTACCTCAGTACAGATTACGTCATCCCCTTTTATAAGGCTAGCTAAACGACCATCTTTTTTCCCATTGACCAAGAATGTTCTACAGTGTTTTGACAAACTCAGCATCATCTCTATCTTTCTGTTCATGCCGCCAGTAACATCGATGGAAGCCTTCTGAGAAGGAAGATCGTCCTTTGTCAAGGGTAGCGATCCATGAGATATATTACTCATAAGCTTTCCTTTTTTGAATATTCCATCAACATCTGACACAAAGATAGCTCTATCCGCCATCCTTCCTAACGCCAACATGAGATCATCTCCTGAACAGATGGTTATTCTATTTTTTTTATCTAGAGCTACATCTCCAAAAGTTACGGGAGTCGTATCTAATTCTAGATATCTTTTAAAAATCTCTTCATCTATTTCAGCAAGTTCACCATCTTCGTATCGTGTGATCAACCCGCCTGGTAAAGATATCGGCCACAATTTATTTTCGATCATCATATCGAGAATACGCTCGTTCAATAACCGCATTTTGTGTTGGACCGTGGAAACTGCTTCTCCGACTCTTAGAGGTTCACAAGTATTTATCTGGTACTTTTCAGCACCAGGATGGCCAAAACTTCCTCCTCCATGAACGATAATCAAATCCTCGTCAACCGATGAAGCCATCTCATCTATCAGTCTATGAGTTCTCTTCCTCATAAAAGTATATGGTTTTTCTTTATCGGTTATGATACTGCCGCCGAGTTTAATCAAGATCAAAGTCTATCCTTCCTTCTTCCTGCTACAGATGGCGAACTCATCCCCATCAAAAAAAACTTCTCTGTCGGGATTCTTGCTTTGTATTTCATCTATCATCTGCTCTATATCTGCCAGCGTGATAGATTCGTTGTGACGGTCTATCTTTTTATGGACCTTTTTACCCATCAAGATTCCTCTAGTGGTTTTTAGTAGGTCATTTTACTACTTATATTTTTTTGGTGATAATGAGAAATAATTGATAGATTTGAATCCTTGTATAAAATGATTGTCATACGAACTGAGAGGGGCTGTAGTATATTTTGTTTCATTACCATTAATTATAAATAGCATTATTACGCTTAGACTTATGTCTGACAATAATATGACATATAAGGTGTATTAGTATGACGATAAAAAGAAAGTGGCTGAAAATAGTAGATAAATATAAATTCGCTGTAATGTATTATATCTACTTTGCAACCTGCCTTGTTGTAGCACTATGGCTGTCTAAACCCGTCGAGACACTAGCCTCGCTTATCTAAAAGTGATCTAACGGTCTTGCCTATGGAATCCTGGCTGTTGTATTCAGGTTTCCAACCTAAGTTCTTAAGCTTTTCAATCGATAGAAGCATGACTTTTACATCTCCTTTCCATCCACCACGGTCTCCATCAGTTCCACCGGTCCAACGATATTCAACATCATCCAACCCCATCTCCTCACAAACTATATCTGCGATCTCTTTCACATCGATAAAATCCTCAGAGCCGATATTGAAATACTCGACTCTTTCATCGGCATATTCCGTCCCATAGATCATACCACTTATACAGTCCGATATGTAAAAATATGATTTTGTAGTACCTGGAGGACTACCTAATATCTCTAATTCCTCAGGATCTTCTTGAAGCTTATTTACAAAATCGTAAGTTACCCCATGTGTACTCCTTGGACCGACCACATTGGCGAACCTGAAACATACAGACCTCATATCAAAGGTATGACAATAGGCGGATATCATAGCTTCACAGGACAATTTTGACGATGCGTAAAGTGAGATCGGTTCCAGGGGGCCTAGGTCTTCTGGTGTCGGTATTTCATCCGTTTCGCCATATACCGTTGATGTAGATGTGAAAACGATCTCATCCACATCATGTTTCCTCATGGCCTCCAATACGTTATATGTCCCAATGATATTCTGTTCAAGATGGGTATAAGTATCCTCGGCACCTACTTTGACATCCGGATTTGCTGCAAGATGGAAAACCATATCACATCTACTCACCTGTTCCAAAAGTTCATTTTTGTCCAAAATATCAGCAACGATCAATTCAAAGTTTTCTTCATCATCGAGATGGGCTACCAATTCCCTTTTACCTGACGAAAGATTGTCATATCCGATGACTTTATTTTCTTCAACCAATGCATCCACTATATGGCTGCCTATAAATCCAGCAGCGCCTGTGACTAATATCGTCCTGTCTTTAATTCTCATCTTTTTGACCTCTCGATATGCTTTTAGAATCTCCGAATAAGCGGGTTTTAGCAATATAGTAAAGGAATATAAACACTACGATAACTATTATGATCACACCTATACCGGCGAGGATATTACTCTCGAATGCTCCGATGATCGCCTCTCCCATGTAATGTGAAAGTATGCCTATCAAAAAACATCCAAAAAAAGATCCTGAGATGATGGCCAGCCATGCCTGAAATTTATCCATTCCAATCACTCTACCCAATATAGAGGCTCCGACACCACCACTCCCCTGAAATGGAACTATAACGAAGATCGCAACTCCAAAAAAGGCTAGTTTTTTGATCCATTCTTTTTCCTTCATCTTTTGGGCACCAAAATCCTGGAAATTGTCGATCCATCTACCGATAACAGGGATCTTCTTGGCTATATAAAAATTCCACATCAGAAAATATGAATTGATGACGTCTATAAAGGCGATGGTCCCTGAAACTAAAAAGATATACGTTGGAGGAGAGAGCGTTCCTCTAAGAGCTCCTATAGCAATGGGGATGACACTCTCTTTACCGGCAGGGGGGAAAAAATATCCCACCATGGCCCCACCTATGATCCAAAATGTGTTGTCGATACCATTAAGCATGATATAAAGTAGACCTACATAAGAAAAACCGATGATGAAGGGGATAAAGAAAAGGAATAATTTACCCCATATAGTATCGTAAAAGACCTCTTCCTTAATGAATATCCTTTTCTTCATCAAACCCTAATATTCAAACCCGTGTATTATCTTTTTTGGCAGTTCAAGCCTTAGATGTCACCCCGAAAACTACTTTTTTACCGCAGAAAGGGCACACTTTAGATTCAGTGTCCTTTTCTATTTTAAAATGTGTACCACATTTCGGACATACTGCATCCAATTCTGCCATCATATCCTAATGTCGATAATCGGTAAAAAGGTTATCTATTTTGGCTAACTCATCTCACTCGAGTAAGGTGATTTTCCTTTTACCTATTTTTTTAACGACCCGATCGGCTATACTGGAATCGATGATCTTCTCAAGTTTGCCTTTGATGGACTTATGGATTATAACATGGATAATATTCATGCGCTCAAATTCGTCGATTATCTCTTTAGATATGTCGTCAGTGGTCCTTAAATAGACATCGTAAGGTATCTCGAATTCGTCTATAACATCTATTATATCAGAGGCTATTTCATCTGCCATATGTTTCTTAGTATGTTGTACTTCATTGTCTATCTTTTCTTTCTCTTCATGGCCCAAATAGGCATCTACTATTTCCTTTTTAGGTCTCTTTTTGATTATCTTGAGGATCGCGATTTTTTTTGGATCTAATTTCTTTATGATTATCTTGATCTTCTCAAGCGATTTTTTTGAATATTTATGTCCGTAGCTGGCTATGAGAAGTGTTTCAGGTTTTTGTTTCCGTTCTTCTTTTTTTATTTCGTCCATGTATTTCCACCTTTATTTATCACCAATACCCTAATAATTTCCACCATCCTAATCCCACGGTAAGAAAAACTAGGATGCCTACTACACTGAGAATTAAACCTGGTTTGAAAAAATCTTTAGGATTTAGATGTCCCGTTCCATAAACCAACATTGCACTTGGAGTTCCTATAGGAGTTATGAACGCAAAAGCACTCGCTAGAGCAATTGTGAAGACCGGAACGATGGTTGGCATACCGAGAGGTTCCATAGAGGGTATTGCTACAGGTAACAAAATTGCTGTCACTGCAGCATTACTCATCACTCCTGAGATGAACACCGCCAAAGTTGCAAACAGACCGAGTATCAAAAATGGATTTTCACCTACGACCCCCATTAAAGAGGTTGCTATCACCTCAAGCACTCCTGTTTCAGGTAATACGAGAGAAAGTGTGACTGCTCCTACGTACAAGAATAAAGTTCCCCATGGCATCCTCGACTCAACGTCGTCCCAAGTGACTGTTTTCGTAGCTCCTATAGCAAAGGCCAACATAACCGCCACCACACCCATACCAATTATCTGGCCTATAGTCGCCCAAGTGATGAATCCTACTAAAAGAAATAGTGCGGCTTTACCTTCTCCCCATGTAAGATCGCCCATCTCCTCCAATTCTCGTTTTATATTTCTTCGGATATTTTCCATATCAACTTCTTCTAGATGAAAAATCTTTTCAAGAACGAAATACACAAGAAACATCATCACTAAAGAAACAGGTATAGAGGCAACGAACCATTCTACGAATGAAATTGTTTCTCCAGTGTGACGGGTAAATATCTCTACAGCCAATATATTTCTTGCACCACCAAGGAAGGTAGCTATACTACCCACTGAAGTACCGTAAGAAAGAGCAAGAAGAGTAGATTTAGCGAAATTGGACTCTAATATATTCTCACGTTTTGAAAATTGGTAGATACCAAGAAGTATAGGTATAAAAATGGCTGCAATGCCATGTTCTGGCATAAGCATGGATAGCAGTCCCCCTACACCCGTTACACCCATTATAAATCGTCTCGGTGATGATCCAAAAAATTCCAAAAAAGTCAGTGCGACTCGTTTGTGAAGGTCCTGGACTTCAAAGGCTATAGCTAGTATAAAAGCACCCATTAGGAAAAAAAGGGTGCCGGATGAAAAACCTTCAAAGGGAGTGACATCATCCGGAAAAATACCAAGAAGGACCGATACTGAGATTATCAAAAATGTAGAGAATATGAAGGAAATCGGGGTGAGCAACCACATATATACTGCAAGGAAAACAACGGCTACACCGTAATACAACTTTGGATCGGCAGCATATAGAGTAGAAAGTAATACAATAAGAGTAAATACAGCTAAGCCAAGAATTGTCTGGAATTTGTCGTTCCTCAATAATCTAGTTGCACTACTTACTTTGACCATCTACTATTACCATATAAAAAAGCATATAAATCAATTTCCCAGAGTATATCTGTACTGAAATATTGTATCCATTACTGATTTGAACCTGTTGTCATATCCTTCTATATCCGTGATATCAACGAAAAATATATATGTTATAAATGCTATATGTATTATAATCATATGATATACATAACATATCAATGTGTTATATATATTATATATAATGGATATTAGGTGATAAATGTGGATAATGTGGATATAAAGGAAAAGAAGATGATTGATAAAAGCAAGATGGGGGCCACAGCGATGTTCTGGAATAACGAGAAGAGCATCTCAGAAAGGATGGAGATCAAGCCTGAAAAGGTGAAAAAGCTAGGTATCGCTTTTGGTTTTTACCTAGCGACGATGGGGATGATGTACATATTCCTATGAATTACTTTCATACCTATATAATAATAAATCGTTGAAGCAAATAATCAAACCCCGAATCAGTCTATGGTATGCCAGATAAGCTGATTAAAGTAAAATCGAATTTGATTTCATCTTAAAATCAAAATATAATGTGATGTAAATGAGACTCATACCCATCGTTATAATAATCATATTCGTCTTCGACCTAGTTGATAGTTCAGCGGGACAGGGTCTCGGTACAGTATCAGCTCCTCTACTGATCATGATGGGGTACGACCCGGCTCTCGAGGTGATACCTTCTCTTGTCATAGTAGCCGCCCTGTCTGGTTTAGTTTCAGGTTATTTTCATCATGAATTTGAAAATGTGAATTATTCGCTAAAACGACCCTTTAACGATGAAACCAAAACTGTAGCATTTACAGCAGGAGTTGGTTCCATCATGATTATCTGTTCTACATTGTTGGTACACTATTTTATAAGACCTCCAGCTATTTTTTTGAATACCTATATTGCTATACTTGTGATCGTGATGGGATTCCTGGGTCTTGTCCGGGTGAAAGAGGGGAGTAAGAAGTATACATTTAGACCTAAATTTATAATCGGTTTTGCAGCTATCGCCGGTTTCAATAAAGGTGTCGGGGGCGGTGGTTACGGCCCTGTTTTAGTCATGGGGAATATACTTTCTGGCATCTACGAAAAAACTGCAGCAGCACTCACCCAGACTACCGAGGGTTTCGTTTCAAGTGTAGGGGCGATAATATTTTTCGCTCTTGCAGTCGGTGTTGGAGATATAGACCTTTTCCTGCTACCATCGATGTTCACAGGTTCCTTCTTTGCTTCTATACTAGCCCCTTACATTCTTCGAGTTCTGCCCAATAAGATATGGAAGATATTGATCCCATCCTATGCCTTTGCAATCGGTATATATTTCCTGATTAGACTTTTTCTACAAATCAATTGACTAAGTTTAAATAATAAGTTATATTGTAAGTTTGATAAGATACAGATGGTAAGAAAAAAGAAGCTTAACCCTAGTGGGTCTAAAGGCAAAGATGGAGAATTTCATAACGCACATTTGAGCCTAAATGAAGATGAGTTGGAGGCTGCAGGTTTTCAAATCGGTGACGAAGTTCTCGTACGAGTCCGGGAAGATATGATAGTCATACAAAAGGCTGGGAAATGGCCCAACCGAAAAAGTGTGAGTATTGAAACTAAAACCCACAATGATGAGGACTAAAGACTATTTGTTGTAGCTTGTATTCATTGGGACTTTATAAGATCCTGTTATTAGAATAGAGCATACTTCCCATATATCGATTAAAACATAATTTTCTAAGGCATATTTGAGAACATCAGTACTTTATGACCTTTCTGCCATCGTGAGATATCTATAGCTGTGATGATTTGGTAACCATCTTCTTCGATTTCACTCGATAATTTTTTCACTACTTTAGCATAGGGCTGTGTAACATCTATACTTTGAGATTTGACTGCTATCATACCTGAACCTTTTTCTTTTAAAAAATCTAAATTCTTTAAAAATATCTCAGATTGATTACGCTGGGCGATATCCTGGTAAACAAAGTCAACCTGTCCCACTAGATCTCTGTAGTTTTCTGGACGATTAGCATCCGCCATCATCGGGAAGATATTTTTCCTTTTTTTAGACAATTTCAAAAGGTTGCGATACGGTTTCCTAGCTTTTTCCACAGCGAATATCCTGCCATCTGTTAAGATATCGGATAGATGTGATACCGTCGTACCATCCCCGGCACCAAGGTAGAGGATATCGTCATCAGGACTGAACGGTAAACCGCCTTCTTTGACCAAAAAAGCTCCCAACTTACTTCGGTGTGGGTCCCAATTTCTGTATTCAAAATCATCTACTTCTATTAGATCTTCTCCGTAAACGGATTCTCCAGGGACTAGGTTCATTGTGTAATATCTACCTTCGATACGGTAAACACCGTCTGAAACAGGTATCGGTTCTTTCATCTCATTTCATCCAAAACTTCGGGGAACTTCTCAGCAAATTTTCTAGCCCTCTCTTCAGGAACCGTGAAAGATATCCTTACGAATTTATCTCCTGCGATATTCGATAGGTAATTACCTCCACGAACAAAGATATCATGCTCATAAAGGAGTTTTTCCTGGATCTTTTGAGGATCTAATCCAGTTTTTTCAATATCGATCACGAACATATTAGTGTTAGATGGATAAACTGGTAGGAAAACATCGGGTATGTCTTCTACTGCTTTCTTGATGATAGATTGGTTCTTTCTTGACTGTTCCAACATCCCTGGAAGCCATTCCTTTTTGGTTTCCAATGCCTTTTTGGCTCCGACCTGTGCGATTACATTCGCAGATAGAACATTGGTTCGGTATTTGTGAAGTATTTCAGAGTATCCCACCGGCATGATCAAGCCACCCAATCTCATGCCGGCAAAACCCAAGTTCTTTGAGAAGGAGTAAACGAACATCGTCCGTTCTGGAACGAATTCAGAAGCTAGTGTGTGTTCATAGGCGAAATCCCTGTAAGTTATATCGTCTATAACAAGAAGATCGTTATCTTCAGCGATCTCACAGATCCCTTTCACATCTTCTTTAGTGTATGACGAGCCTAAGGGATTTAGTGGGTCTATAAGAAGTATCATCTTGGTATCCTTATCCACCTCTTCATTTACTTCCTCTACTGTCATCCTGTAAGGTTCTTTGTAAACATCTATCTCCTTAGGAGTGGAACCAGAGAGTTTGATCTGATGGTGGATCGGCATAAAACTGGGATCGGATGCGATCACGTTGTCGCCTTCACTCAATAGTGCTCTTGTAAGTGTATATGTTGCTTCTATAGCCCCATTGGTGATCAGTGCATCGAATCCATCTTTTAGGTTTAGATCATCCAGCAATATATCCTTCAGTCCTAATACACCATCTCTATGTGGGTAAAGGTTGAATTTTTTATTTTCTAGGGCCTCTTTCATTGCTTCCATTATCTCAGGGGATGTCTCTATTTGATTTGTATTCTGACTCATCCAAACGATCTTGTCCTCCCTTTCATGGGCGTAAACGAACGGGTCTTTTTCCATCATACCACCAGGTATGGTATAACGAAGTGAGTATAAGCTTTTCGGGCAGAAATGAGGATTCTCTCAGTAAATTATTTATCAACCTTTTTGATTAGGACGTACGTTAAGGGCTCGTGGGTTTTATATACAACCTGCTTTTAAGAAGAGCACACAACATCATCAACCTGCTCCTGTGGTGTAGTCCGGCCAATCATCTCGGCCTTTCGAGGCCGACCAAAACGGCCAAAGACAGCCGATTACAGGGGTTCGAATCCCCTCAGGAGCATACCCTTTTGGGTTCAATTCCCTTGCTATTATTCTGTCCTTCGATCGGTAAAACAAACTAACATTATTCAAAAAATTTCTTTTTTTAGTTGAGGAAAACTTATAAACTAAAAACTTGCCTCCCGCTTGTAGACCCATTTTTCCTGTTTTTTTACAATTAATAGATATTCCATTTCACTTACGACCGGATACGTGCGTCTCTATGTTGTACACCAAAATAGAGTTAATAATGACAGTTTTATCTCACCCTCTCAGCTCAATTGTTATTAATCAATATCCAATACAGTTCTCATGAAGATCCTCAAGCAAATCATTAGGGATAAAGGAATCACTTCTTTTCTCATAATAGGATCGATCCTTACTGTTCTCGACCTATATACTTCAAAAATAGGGCTAGAAAGAGGACCTATAGAAGCTAATCCATTCATGGATCAAATAATGGCTAATATCAGCACAGGAGGCTTTCTCATTGTCAATCTTATCCTCTCTGCTTTGTTATTGACATTCCTTGCATGGGGTTCTGTTAAAAAGTTAGAGGGTCAATATCGTTATCTCCCTCTGATTATTTACTGTATCATTAGGGGAGCTGCTGTTGTGAATAATGTTTTAATATATCACGAGACAGTATGACTGTTGTATATAAAAAAATCATAGCTATACTGATTATTACTCTTCCAATCTGACCAATGAAACTTTTTCAGTTCTAGTTTTAGGGGTTTTCTGGACCATCCCAACTCTCTCTGTCATGATCTTAATCTTAAAAATTCTTTATTTCGATGATGTTCAATTTCTTTTCTCATTTTTTGATTCAACAATTCTTGTTTTACAATTTCCCTAAGAATTTGACAGGACAAAACTTCATTCTCTCTTTTTAGAAAAACCCTATTTGCTCCAAGTTTTAAAGCTTTTAACATCACTTTATCGCACCCTCTGTCTATCAATAGAATGAAAGGTATATTTGACAATTTTTCTTTTCTAACCTCTCTCAATAATTCTAGATCATCCTCTTTTCCAATATCGTAGCTAGATATTATTACTTGGAAATTGTGTTCTTCTAGTTCAACTATTGATTTTTCTATAGAGGTTGTTGTTAAAACTTCGACGTCCTCATTTTCAGATTCAATCGTTTTTTTAGCCTGAGTTAAGAAATCCTTATCTCTATCTATTAACATTATTTTTTCAATATCATTGATCATCATTATATATTCCTCTTATTTTTATTAAATAATATAAGGGGAAAGGGTTTTGGTTTTTGCTTGTATGAACTGGAGTCTCTTCGTTTATTCTGATTTTTCACTCAGGATTGGTTTGTCCTGTGAATCGTGTTTCTCTTGTGACTCTCCGCCTTTTTTCTTTACCATCACAGTAAACCCAGCGATTACCAGTGCAAGTATTGCTATTATCAATCCGACTATTCCCAGATTTCGAGCCATGGATATATCGTCGTCTTGATCGTCCATCTGTGTTTTAAGATCCTC
>SL_5KL_010_SEDDRAFT_10000522_pt1 | contig 24636 bp, 16 predicted proteins | sample SodLakKL_010_SED_FD_9118 | JGI IMG/M metagenome (IMG submission 9118) | reverse complement strand
CTAGAGCACCCCGGGGTGCGGAACACACCCGGGGTGCCTCACCGCCGCTGGTTGCCCGCGTTTACGGTACTAGGCGGATCCTCTCATGGTGAAACGCCTGGCCTCCCATGGAGATCCATACGGAATACTCTCCTGGTTCCAGCCCGCTTGTGTCCAGGCGGAACACGAAGTTGCGCGTTCGCGGCTCGCGCTGACCGCTGATGACCACCTGCTCGACCTCGGGCTCGACCAACGTTCCCGCACCGCCCACCGCAGGATCGACTCTGGTCAACGTAGCCCGGGGCAGACAGTCCTCATCTGCACAAGGCTCCGGGGCCTGGGCAGAAAACGCCAACACTGCACCCACGCCGACTTCGCGCGGTAACCGTTCGGCCGCTTGTCGTATCAACGTCTCCTCGTTGATCGCTCCCGGCGTGCCTATGATGCAGTTAAGATCGGCATCGATACCCGTCGTGATGATTCTGCGGTTTCCTTGCCAGTTGTCATCGATATCCGGTGCCAGGGGATCGATCCGCTCCATGGTGCCCAGCTCATGACCCCCGTCGGTACCGTAACCCGCGGCCCAGCCCGTGCGGTCCGGATTGTCGGCGTTTGCTGTGTCCATGAGGTTGCCAAAGCTGTCCAGCAGTTCGATGACATCACCCTCAGGGGTGAAGTACAGTTCGTATGGAGGCTCGGTGTCATAGATGAGATCAGCCTCCAGGTCACAGATTACCGTGTCCGACTCGCGCTCAAGGACATAGTAACCGTGCGGTTCGACGTACCCCTCAAGCTCGACTTCCTTCCAAGGCTCGCGGTACTCAGCAAGCACCTCTACCTTGCCTGTGCCGTCGGCGCGGATGGATACGTGGTCCTTGCCCGTGCCGTCGGAAAGCGTCACCCTGCTTGGGGACACGAATTCGGCCTGTGCCTCGTTCTCCACAAAGCTGAAAGCTACGGTGCCTCCATCGGGGGCAGCTCTCCAGGCACCGCCATCCCAGACCTCAACAAGAGCTGTCAGCTCTTGCGTATCTCCAGCTCTGAACTCAGCCTCGGCAGGGGACAGCGTAACCCTGGTCTCGTACTGCACTGGAGATGCCCCGTCGCCACCAGCCTCGCCAGCGGGTTCCCCTTCTGAGCCCCGTCCAGTAGCCTCTTCTCCGTCCGCTACATAGACGAGGTTCGCCTGCGCCGATACCGGGTCCCGCCGGCGCCAGCGGAGTATCCAACCGTCGAGGTCTACCCTCTCGCCTACAGTGTTCAGTAGCTCTACCCATTGGTGCGAGATGCTCGCCGGGGTCCCCTGCCATGCGATCTCGTTGATGGCGATCGGGGCACCAACCGCCCCTCCACCACCGACCGGCTCGTCACCGCAGTCCACGACCTCGATATCCACAACCCCAATCGCGAACTCGCCAAACGGGTCCGTTACCCTAAACGTTATCGTATCGGTCCCAAGGAAGTTCGGGTTCGGCGTGTACGTGACCTCCACAGCGGCACGGTCCGGATCGTCGTATACCACAGCATCGAGCTCTCCGGATACCACTCCGTTCTCCGGCGCACCCTGGATGGTGAACGTTAGGGGGTGTTCATCAGGATCAGCAAGCGGGTCACGCCCCACCAGGTCAAAGGTGATCGACTCATTCATACAGACGGTGTACGAGGCATCCTCGGCAAGGAGGTACAGCTCGACGTATTCTTTGGTCGCCGGGCTTGAATTCTGCCCGGTCCCATCGGTTTCCCGTACAACTGTCAATCCGCCAAGCACTATGGTCACCTCGGCAAGGGCCGTAAACGTTTCCTCGGCGTTATGGTTGATCTCCACCTGCCAAGCGGCGGATAGGCCGTCATCGGCCACGACGGGCCCACTTATGATCGAAGGACCTTCGCTCGGATCGGGGGTCACCGTGAAGCCGCTCAACTCCCAGCTTGTGGGCTGCACACCTTCGGCATACGCCGTCACCACAAACACGTGCGGATCGCCAAGCTCGTTCGTGTCCGCCTGGGGAGTGATCTCAACGTACCCGTCCACCCAGTCCTTCTCCGCCTCGTTGGAGGTGATGTCCACCGAGGCGCCCTCAACGAGTCCATCGTACGAGGCGGTGACTGTGGAACTTCCCACCTCGGTTGACGTTAGCGTCGTTGTCGCCTGACCGCTTCCGTCCGTCACCGCACTCAACGGACTCAGCTCACCCACACCGCTCAGCTCGAACGCGATCTCTTCGCCCGCCACCGGCTGCCAGGTCACACCATCGCTCGTCCACTCCAGCGTCGCCGTGAACACGTGGTCATCTCCCACCACGTTGGTGTCGGCCTCTGGGGTCAAGCTCAGCCGAACCTCGATCCAGTCCTTCTCCGCCTCGTTGGAGGTGATGTCCACCGAGGCGCCCTCAACGAGTCCATCGTACGAGGCGGTGACCTGCGAGCTCCCCACCTCGGTCGAACTCAACGTCGCCGTCGCCTGGCCCTGGGCGTCCGTCACCGCACTCAACGGACTCAGCTCTCCCGGGCCTCCTGTGATCGCAAACGTCACCGTCTCGCCGGCCACCGGCTGCCACGTCGTCCCGTCCGTCGTGTACTCCAGCGTCGCCGTGAACACGTGGTCGTCACCCACGACGTTCGTGTCCGCCTCAGGGGTCAGATTGAGCCGGACATCGATGTAGTCCTTCTGAGCAGCTTCGGTGTTCCGGCCGGCGCCGTCGGTCGTCCGCACAACCACCGTCCCATCCGGGAACTCCATCGTCACCGTCGCACTCGCCTCGAACGTCCCCGGCGTGCTGCTGTTGATCGAGTACGTCCAAGTCCGGGCGAGCCCCGTTCCCGTCGGACCACTCACCAGCGTCGGACCGTCTTCCGGATTCGGAGTAACCTCAAAGTCAACAGACCACGAAGTGGGTTCCTCCCCTTCCGCAGTCGCAGCCACCGTGAACACGTGCTCGTCCCCAACTACGTTCGTGTCTTCTTCGGGCGTGATCTCAATGTATCCGTCCACGTAGTGCTTGACTCCATCTTCACTGTTTCCACCGAGCCCGTCGGTCTGACGCACCACGGTCGTACCATCGAACGCCATCGTTACCTCGGCCGACACCGCAAACGACTCCACCTCATCGTGGTTGATCTCAAGCGTCCACGTGGCACTCATCCCGTCCCCGGCAACGTTCGGCCCAGTCAAACTCTCGCTCAACGGACTCGGACTCACGCTGTAGTCAAGCTCCCAACTTGTAGGCTGCTCACCTTCGGCATACGCCGTGATCGTGAATACGTGCGGGTCGTTGAGCTCGTTCCACGCCTCCCCAGGCGTCACTTCGATGGTTCCGTCCACATAGGTCTTGTCTGCATCAGGAGAACTCTCCCCAGTCCCCGTGGTCGCAGTCAGCGTACCATCCCCATACACGTCCGCCGACGCCCCCACCGTCACCACCCCTGACTCGCTGGCGGTGATCGTGGCGGACGACAGGCCGCCGATTGTAGTGGTAGTGGTGGCAGTGACGAACGTCGCCCCGATCGGGTTGTCCACAAAGCTGAACTCCACCTCTGTCCCGTCAGGTGCAGCCACCCACTCGCCACCATCCCACACCTCTACCGTCGCCGTGAACTCGTGCTCGTCCTCGACCTCGTTCGTGTCCGCTTGTGGTTCAAGCGTGATCCTAGCTTGGCGGTACTCGTACTCCTTGGTTGCTGTTCCTGAGTTCTGCCCGGCCCCATCCGTTTCCCGTACCAGAGTCACGTCGGTACCGAACGTCATCGTCACCGTCGCGCTCGCCGCAAACGTCTCCGGTGAGTTGTGGTTGATCGTGAGCTCCCATGTGGCGCTCATCCCGTCCCCGGCAACGTTCGGCCCAGCCACCGTCGGACCGGTGTCCGGATCAGGAGCGACCTCGTAGTCGGTCAACGCCCAGCTTGTCGGCTGTCCGCCTTCGGCGTACGCCGTGATCGTGAATACGTGAGGATCCCCAACCTCGTTTGTGTCCTCCTGGGGGGTGATCGTTACGTACCCGTTGACAAGCTCAACTACCGCCTCATCCTCGTCGGTGACCTGTGCCGTATCGTAGTAACCGATCACGTCGGCGGTGTTGGTCAGCGGTCCGGGGAGATCGGTTTCCTGAACCGTATAGCTGGGATTCGGGACCAGTGTGTGCGTTGCCCCCGGCGCAAGGGTGCCGACGTTAACGTCCAGACCGAGTTTGCCGTCGGTCACTGTGACGTCCGTCAGCGTGACATTCCCTGTGTTAGTGACGGTGATGGTGTATTCTAGATCATCCCCCACAGTGGCATAGTCTGCGTCAGCCGTCTTCTCAATACTGATCGACGCGTCCTGCTCCGCCGTCACCGTTTCGCCGTCCGTATCCGTTACCGGATCGTCGTTGGGGTCGTAACCGGTCACCGTGGCCGTGTTGGTGAAAGACCCTGCGTCAAGGTCGTCCTGCGTGATCGCGTATGTCGCGCTGAAGGTTGTGTGATCCACTTGACCTGGCGCCAGCTCAGCGATCGGCCCTCCGCTTACCGCAACCTGTGGGTCGTCCAGCGTCACGTTGCTCAACGTCACGTTGCCCGTGTTCTCTACTCGGAACGCGTAGGTGATCTCATCTCCGACAGCGCTGTAGGTCGTCGGATCGGCCGTCTTCTCAAGCGCGATCAAAGCCTGCTGCTCCAGGGGGACGGTCTCGTCATCTTCGTCTTCCACAGGCGTTCCGTTGTAGTACCCAGTCGCTGTCGCCAGGTTGTACACCTCGCCCGCGTCGATGTCCGCCTGGGTGATCGCGTACGTGGCCGTGAACGTGCTGCTGGCCCCAGGGGCAAGCGTGCCTACACCGTGCGTCAGGTCCAACTTGCTGTCGGTGACCTCAACATCCGTCAACGTCACGTTCCCTGTGTTTTCCACCGTGAACGTGTAGACAATCTCATTCCCAACCTGCGGATACGGTGTAGCTAGCCCGCTGAGGTCAGTGGCTTCCTTGTCCAAGCTGATGGCCGGACTCTGATCGGCAGTGATCGTTTCCTCGTCTTCGTCCGTCACCTGCTCGTTGTTGGGGTCGTACCCTGTCGCCGTGGCCGTGTTCTCCACCTGCCCCGCATCGATGTCAGCCTGGGTGATCGCGTAGGTGTACGTAAACGACTCCTGTTCACCCGAGTCCAGCGTGATCGGACCGAAGCTCTGCCCAAACAAGGGGTCCTCGACCACTACGTCGGTCAGCGTTACGTTGCCTGTGTTCTTTACCTCAAAGGAGTACGTGATCTCCTGACCTACATAGGAGTACTCCTGCGGGTCGGCGGTTTTCGTCAGTGCAATATCTGCGTTCTGTAGTGCGTCGACGGTCTCAGCGTCTTCGTCCGTCACTAGAGAGCCATCAGGGTCGTACCCTGTTACTGTTGCTGTGTTCTTGAAGTAGCCTCGGTCCAGGTCGGCTTGCGTGATCTCGTACGTCGCGCTGAAGGTTGTGTGATCCACTTGGCCTGGCGCCAGCTCAGCGATCGGCCCACCGGTAACCTCATCAACATCCAGGTCCTCCAGCGTCACGCCCGTCAACGTCACGTTGCCCGTGTTCTCCACTCGGAACGCGTAGGTGATCTCCTCCCCCACAGCACTGTAGGTCGTCGGATCAGCTGTCTTCTCAAGCGCGATCAAAGCCTGCTGCTCCAAGGTCACCGTTTCGTCGTCTTCGTCCTCCACCGATGTGCCGTTGTAGTAGCCCCTACCCGTCGCCAGGTTGTACACCTCGCCCGCGTCGATGTCCGCCTGGGTGATCGCGTACGTGGCCGTCCCCGTCGCCTCCTGCCCCGGCGACAGCGTGGTCGGACTCACGCTCACCTGCCCCACTTTGGAGTCACTGACGCTCACATCCGTCAACGTCACGTTCCCTGTGTTTTCCACCGTGAACGTGTAGATAATCTCATCCCCAACCTGTGCAGGATCACTCAGCCCGCTGAGGTCACTGGCTTCCTTGGTGAGCTCGATTCCTGGGAGCGCATAGAGTTCCACCGTCGCGGAGTCTTGGTCCTCCACCGTGAAACCGCATGGATCGGTGCCCTGTACAGTGGCGGTGTTGGCCAATGGCCCAGGAAGTTCGTCCTCACTTACCGTATACGTTGGCTCAGGGGACAACGTATGGGAGGAGCCTGGGGCGATTTCGCCTATGTTCTCGCTCAATCCCAGTTCGGCATCGTTGATGGTCACGTCAAATAGGGTTACGTTGCCGTCGTTGGTCACGGTAATCGTGTAGCTGACCGTGTCCCCCACGGTAGCTTCGGAAACGTCGGCTTCCTTAGAGAGGGAGATCTCGGCGTCGTAGTCGGTCTGCACCATGGCCGAATCGCTCACCGGGCCAACGGGCTGGTTGCATATGTCGTACCCTTCGGCAGTAGCCGTGTTTTCCAGATCACCACAGAGGTCATCCTCGGTGACGGTGTACGAGGTGTAGAAGATCTCAGACGCGCCTACATCGAGGAAATTGATGAACCACCCATCACCTGTAAGGTCGTCCTCAACGTTGATGTCTTCCACCGGTACGTCACCGGTGTTGGAGACGGTGATGGTGTAGTTGATCGTCTCCCCGACACCGGCAGTGCTCACGTCCGCCGTCTTGTCGATGGAAAGCTCGGAGTTGCAATCCTCAGGGCAAGCGGGCCCCTGAACCGTGTAGTAACACTCGTTAGGACCTGCCTTGATGGCCGCTTGGACCTGCCCTTCCGGCCAATAGCCCTCTAAGGTGATCCAGAAATCGCGAGTCTCGTTTTCGTCAAAACCGTCGTCGAACTTGATCCCGTAGACCCCTGTGGTGGGATCGTTTCCACATACCACTGTCCCGGGGCCTGCGTCAACCAGATAACTGCAATCGGCGCACAGCTCAGGGAAACCCAACACCCAGTGGCTGATGGCGTTCACGCCCTGCCCGCCGCCGCTTGTCACCCGGTATTCGAATGTAGTGTTGGTGCCGTCGAAGTATGATCCCAAGAATTCAATGTTATGCTCGTCACACTGATCTTCAGCCAGCGAGACGGCTGCCACAAGCAGCAAAAGACCAAGTGCAAACCCCAGTAGAGCTACGCCACGCCTAGACCACGATCCAAACCCCGAAGCGTTTCCCATGGTTCCCTCCTCCATGTACGCTTCGGCAACCGGGCGGCCTCACGGAGGCCCACGGCTTTGCGCCCCGCCCTCACAAGCGGTTCGCCATTTTTCGGCGTACTGTGCTTGTTACCTAGTGCTAACTGTCTTTCCGGAACCGGCCCTGTATCGTCAGGGCCCGATCCACATGTGATGCGTCAACAAGACCCTCTTCGACCAGGATCTCACCGAGCTGGCGATTGCTATCCTTGGCGCGCTGGCGTTCCAGCGCGGCCTCCAGCTCCCTGGCGTTAAGCGTCCCCAGGTCCATCAGGATCTCGCCAATCCGTTTGCCTTGCTCGAAGTGCTCCTCCAGAATGGACAACACGACCGAGGAGCGGGACTTGCGCTCGCGCAAGGCCTTCTGGTCCACAAGATCCATCAAGTACTGGTCTTCATCACTGTAATACAAGGTTACCTGCATGTTCTCCCCCAGCCATCTGTACGGGCGGCCGGCAAGACAGCAAAAAACCGGACCACCGGTTTCGTCCCGGCAGCCCGGCAGCCCGATCTGGGTCCGCGGCTTTGCGCCCTCACCTTCCAGTGAGTTTGCCCTTTACAGGACCTCTTAATCTTATAATGCATTATATGAATGCACGGGCAGGAGTCAAGTGGACACTTGGCTGTAACAAATGCACTTTTCTACCTTCACGTGCTTCACGTATGTTGGTACCGGCGCAAGCCTCCACAGTGTGGCTGCAATCAACGCCCGAGCGTCCACTGCGTGGCTGCAGCAGTGTCGACCAGCCCAGCCCCGACGTGCTCGCGGCCGGCACCCTGGGTGGCGTCCGCTGCCGTGGTCTGCAGGATCGAGCGCAGCTCGCTAGGGGTGAGCTCACGGTTCAACGATAGGAGAAGCGCCGCCGTGCCGGTCACATGCGGCGCAGCAAATGAGGTACCGGACCCGGCGCGAACTTGTCCGCCCGGATAAGTGGAAAGAACACTCACTCCAGGTGCAGCAAGGTCCACCTCAGGCCCCCAGTTGGAGAAGCTTGCCGGTCCCCCTTGCTCATCTACAGCGCCTACAGTAAACACCTCGGGGTAGCGGCCGAAGTACCCGACCTTGTCACCGTCGTTCCCGGCAATACCTATTACCAGAACCCCTTCTTGATCGGCCTTCTGCAGTGCTTCCCGGACGACGGACGGGGGTTCGACGCTGGCATAGATGGAGATGTTGATGATGTGGGCGCCATTGTCGACGGCGAAGTGAATGGCTTCGGCAAGTTTGCGCCAGTCGGACGAGAAGAACAGGCCACGGGAGTCCAAGAAACGCAGGTCCATTATCCGGATCTGCGGGGCCACCCCTCCGGCGCCGGTCGCCGAGTCGAACGCCCCTGCGATGAGAGCGGCAACAAATGTTCCGTGCCAATGGAGCCGCGACCCCTCCATCGGGTCGGCATTTCCGTCACGGAAATCCCAGCCGTGGAGGTCCCCATCGACATCGGCCCGGTGTGTCCCGTGCGGGAGGCGCACTTCCTCGTAGGGTTGCGTCCACATGCGCCCGGCCAACGCCGGTACAGTGCGGTCGATGCCCGAATCGATGACGGCAACAACAATCTCCTCGCTGCCCGCGGTGATCTCCCATGCTTCGGGCGCACGGACAGCGCTAAGCCCCCAGCTCGGGGTGGAGCCAGGGGGGAGAGCGAAACCGCCCGCTCCTCCCGCTACCTGGGGCCCGTCTCCAAACCCCAGGCTGAACGTCACAACCGCCAGCGCGATGAACCCCAGCTTAATCCTGTGCATAATGGCCACCACCGTTTACCGATGGTTTCCCTTATATTATGCCACAGGAGTAGCCGGTTTAGACATGCGCGATAGGAATTGCGCGGTTAGGTTAGCGGGAGCCTGGGGTCGGACAACGATCAGCTATCGGAGGGGAGTGGGCGATCCTCCTCCTTAAGGAGCCTCCGCGCATCGTGCTGCGCCATCGTGTTCCAGAAACCCTTGCCTTCCGGCTCGGCTTTGAGCACATGGTGCAACAGCTCATCGAATAGCTCCCATTCGCCACGGGGGCGTGCCAAGTGGTTCGCGTATTCAACATAGTTCATCAGGAATTCGGGAGCCAGCGCAAGAGCGTGCTCGAAATGCTCCCGGGCCCGATCAACCGAACCAAGCCATCCTCCAACGAGCGGAGTGGTGGCTAGGTTCGCCTCCATGGCTCCCAGAGAGCGGTGCCCCGCTGCCCCGAAGAACTCTTGATCCAGCTCTATCAGCCGCCCGTAGATGACGGGAAACTTATCCACTGCTTGCACCCGGAAGGCATGCCAGCGATTGTCATCCAAAAGCCTCCCCCACGAGTCGCCCACCCAAAGGAGCGCGCCGGGCTCATCCACTCCAGCGAGATACTCCTCCAGGGAGCTTACCGACATCCGCTCCAGCTCCACATACGAACTCAGGCCCATCGCCTGTGCGGCGTGGTTGGCTGATGCTGTGAGGGACTGCCGTTGTTTGCTTTCGTCGTTGCCCTCGTGCCGCAGAAGAACCGCGTGCTCGTGCCAGAGCTGAGCCAGTTTAACGCTCAGCTGCTCCTCTCCCGGCTTGTGCATCAGCGCCTCCTCGTACAACTCGATGCACCGTTCAAGCACCGCACGTTCTTCGCGATGAGGGAGCAGTTCATCGGCCTCGGCAAGCAGTCCTTCCACTCCAGCGACGCTCACTCCGACTGCTGATACCACAAGGATAGTCAGGACAGACACCATTTCTTTCATTGCACACCCCTTTCACACCAGCCCTCCCGATAATAGCGCACTCACGCGGGCCGCTCCCCGGAGGGGTTGAGCACATATGGAAGAGGTGGCTATAATGCGCACGCTGTTATGGACAGGTCCCGTCGTCTAGCGGCCTAGGATACCGGGCTCTCATCCCGGCGACACGGGTTCAAATCCCGTCGGGACCACCAGACTGTCAGTTGAGGTGCTGGGCTGGCCCAGTACCTCGAATACAACGCAGGTGCCATTGCGCGCCGGATACGGTTCCAGACAGGGCAGGGTGAAGGCGCCCACTTCGGTTCACATTGGCTTGTGGGGCGTTCGGACGGTACCAGGGGGGGGTAATCGCGGTGATCGAGAACAGGGTAAAGCGTGCGGACGTTCCGGACGCTGCATGTCAGGACTGCGGGATGTCGCTGCGTGAGGCGACGGCGTACGCAACCTACAAGCGGGATGGTGCGCGGTTGTACAAGTGCGGCGCCTGCTACGAAGCCGATCCGATCCTCCGGCAACGGACTGAGGTGTACAGCCGTGTGTGTGGCTATCTCAGACCGGTGGAACAATGGAACGTGGCGAAACAGCAGGAGTTTCGGGACCGGGCAGTGTATCGGGCGTAATGCAGAAGATCGTGACGCAGCCGGCAGCAAAGAGTTGAGGCCGCGTTCCCTAAGTGTGCTGCAGAGTCCCATGCCCGTTCTTCCGGGTCGATATGCGTGGCCGATGTGGTGCCCCGATCACGCTGCGTTGCTCAACCATTCTGCGCCCAATGTTCGTTGCCCGGCGGCGCGGCTTCCTGTATACGGTGTACTGAGGGTTCGAGCCGGGGTCCCGTCTGACCAGACGAGTATTGAAGCAATCGGGTAAGCCTCCGAATCCGTTCAACCGCCCGATAGTGTTCGTCAGGCCCGGGCGATGCCCTTTCCTCTTGGTTCTCTGTGGCGAGGCAGGTAGACTGCACGCTGTCATGCTCCTCTGGAAACCCGTAACGCTTGCCCTAGCCGTCCTGGCTGCTGACCAACTTAGCAAGTGGGCTGCCGGGGCGTACTTGGCTCCGGGAGAATCGCTGTCTCTGGTGGGGAACCTCCTGCGCATAACCTTGGTGCATAACCCGGGCGCGGCTTTCGGGTTGCTCCCTGAACACACGACGCTGTTGTTGGCGCTTGCCACAGCAGCGGCCGTGGGCATCGGTTGGATGCTTGTCAGAGGAAGATGGCGGATGACGTCTTGGGTAGGGCTCGCCTTGCTTTGGGCGGGAACTGTGGGGAACCTTGTTGACCGTTACCGCTGGGGCCACGTGGTCGACTTCTTGCAGGTTCCTCACTGGCCGGTGTTCAATGTGGCGGACAGCGCGCTCGTGGTTGGCGCGCTTCTGATCGCGTGGCACCTAGTTAGGAGGAAGTGCTGAAACCTTTGTTCGTTGTGCTGGAAGGACCGGACTCCTCGGGCAAGAGCACACAACTAGAGCTCCTGGCGGAGGCAATGCAAGAGAGAGGCATACCGTGTGTGACCACACGTGAACCGGGCGGCACGAAGCTCGGTGCCGAGCTGCGGGAGCTCCTTCTTTCTCCTTCTCGGACGATGAGGCCGCTCACGGAACTCCTGCTCATGGTCGCCGACCGACACGAGCACGTGGAGGAGGTGATTCGCCCCGCGTTGGCTGCGGGACGTTGGGTGATCTGTTCCCGTTATGTGCTCTCCAGCGTCGTCTATCAGGGGATCGCGCGCGACCTCGGGGCCGACATGGCTGAACAACTTAACCAGGCTGCCACCGGTGGATTGGTCGCCGACTACACGTTCCTTCTCGATCTGCCGCCGGAGCTTGCCTACGGAAGAACGGGGCTGCGCGACCGGTTGGAGGGTGAAGGGCTTAGCTTCTACGCCAAAGTGCGAAATGCTTACCTAGAACTCCTTGAATCTCAACCAGGAGCCCACGTCGTCGACGCCACTCAGTCTCCGGAGGAGGTATGCCGCGCCATCCTGGCCCGGCTGCCCCTGCCCTGATATGATCCTTCGGAGTCCACTAGTTGGGTGAAGCTTGCGATGGCCGGGGCTCGGGATCGCGAGGAGGAACAAGTTAGCGCGAGGAGGGGACATGGAAATTGTCTGTGCCCGTGAAGACCTAATATTCGGCGTCAGAGCGGTGGGACATGCACTGGCCGCCCGGAGTTCGATGCCTATTCTGGGAGGGATTCGCTTGCAGGCTCGTTCGAGCGGCTTGGAACTCGCAGCCACTGACCTAGAGCGCGCCATCCGCTGCCAAGTGCCGGCGAAGGTATCCGGCGAGGGCACCGTGGTGTGCCCAGGCCAGGTGCTGACCCAGCTGTCGTCCCGACTCCCGGAGGACGCTGAGGTCACATTGTCGGAGTCGAACGGCCAGGTGCGCCTGCAGTGCGGGGAAGCGGATTTCGAACTCCACTCGTTCCCGCAAGAGGAGTTCCCGCAGATTCCCCAACCTCCCGATACACCACTGTGCCGCATTCCGCGCGACCAGCTGATGCAGGCCATCACGCAGACTTCCTTCGCCGCGTTGAAGGCCTCGGAGACAACGCGCCTTGCCCTTACCGGAGTGGATCTTCTGTTTACCGATGAGGGGATGAAGTTCGCCGCCACCAACGGCTATCGGTTGGCAGTGAAACGGGTCAGCGCCTCCGGTTTGCCGGAAAACCCTGAGGGTTCATTCCTCATCGATGCCCAGAGCCTGGGTGATCTGCAGCGGGTCCTGGCCAATGTGGGCGCCGAAGAGGTGGTGCTGTATGAGGACCAAGCCCAGCTACATTTCGAGGCCGGTCCGGTGTTGTTCTCAAGTCGCCTGGTGCAGGAGCAGTTCCCGGATTTCCAGAGGGTGATCCCAAGTGACTCCGACCTGGGCCTGTTTCTCCCCCGGGAACCACTGCTGGAAACCCTGCGGCGGATGGAGATCACGGCGGCCGAGGAATCGGGGGCGGTAACGTTCAAGGTCACAGAGAAAGAGTCGGCCGTGGAGATCTCGTCGGCCTCAAAAGAGAAGGGGACCGGCAAAGAACGCGTCCGACTGGCAAAACCTGCGGAGAAGAATCTGGAGATCGCGTTCCGCGCGGAGTACCTGATCGACGCCCTGCGCCGCATGAGTTCCGAACAAGTGGCGCTATGGCTATCGGCGTCTGATCGCGCCGGGTTGCTGGAGCCTTCGGAGAACATCGCCCCGGGCGACGAGGGGTTTATCTACGTGTGCATGCCCGTCAGGCTGATTTAAGCGCGGCCCGCACGTGTTCTAGGCCATCCCGAACGGCCTCTGGCAAAGACGCGGCCTGGGGCCCGCCGCCCTGGGCAAACGTGGGGCGACCGCCTCCCTTACCCCCAACGCGCTGTGCTGCCACGCGCACCATGTCTCCGGCCGACACTTGGGGAATGTCGGACACTTTGGCCACCAACACAGCGCGGTCTCCAGCTTTGGTCCCCAGGAGCACAGCACTCCTTCCTAGTCGAGAGGCCAACGCATCGGCGAGGTGCTTTGCCCGCTCAGCCCCCCCTTCGACTACTGCCCCGACGATCTTCACCCCATCGACTTCCTCCACGCGCTGGCTCATCCGTTCGGCTTCCAAGGCGGTGAGCTTCTCCTCCAACGAGGATACCTGCCGCTGGGCAGCCTTAAGGTCCTCCACCGAGCGCTGCACTCCGGCCTCAACCTCACCCTCAGGAACACCTAGGAGCTCGGCCACGCGCGCTCTCTCTTCCCTCAAGGAGGCGAAATATGCCCGGGCCTTTTCGCCGACCAGGGCGCGAATCCTCCTGGATCCTGATCCGACCGCCTCTTCGGCCAGAATGGCCAGGGGGCCGATCTCGCCGGTCCGCCGCACGTGAGTGCCTCCGCAGAGTTCGCACGATATACCCGGGACCTCGATCACCCGCACTTCCTGCTTCCCGCGGTATTCCTCTTCGAAATGCGCCATCGCCCCGACAGCCAGCGCGTCGTCCAACGACATCCACCGAACGGATACGTCCACATCCGTTAGCACGGAGGCAAAGGCCCTCTTCTCTACCAGGGCCCGCTGTTCGTCCGATAGCGCAGCAAAATGTGTGTAGTCAAACCGCACTTCCTCGGGTCCCACCCAGGATCCGGCCTGAATGGCATGTTCACCCACGGCCTCCCGTAGGGCCGCGTGCAGAAGGTGTGTGGCAGTGTGGGCGCGTTCCACAGCGCGTCGGCGCTCCTCGTCCACCTGGAGGCGACAGCAATCCCCGGAGCTAAACTCCCCTTGTAGAACCCGCGTCTTGTGTACGATGCCCTGAGGGGTGTGCTGGACGTCGGTGATCTGGGCCCGCCCCGTGCGGGAGAGGTTTTCCACCCACCCGGTATCTGCTACTTGCCCTCCACCTTCGGCGTAGAACGGAGTGACGGGGAAGAACAACCGCCATTCTCCCTCCACAGCACTGCCGGACTCCGCTCCCTGGGGGTCGATGATGCGTGCCAGTTGGGATTCGCACGTCAAGCGGTCGTAACCGACAAATTCTGTTTCCACCACTACCTGGGCGGATTCTTCTATCGAGATCCCGTCCTCCGCCTGAACGGCCTTCCTGGAACGCGCCCGCTGCCTCTCCATCTCTCGCTCGAAGCCGGTGCGGTCCACCTTCACGCCCGTTTCTGCGGCGATCTCCTCGGTCAACTCGAGGGGAAAGCCATACGTGTCGTAGAGTTCGAACAGCACGCCGCCGGGAAGCTGCGCGTTTGCGCCCAACTTTGCAAGCTCCGACCTGAGCTGCGATTCACCGCTGCGCAGTGTGCGGCGGAACGACTGCTCTTCGCGGGCTATCACCTGCTCAGCCAGAGCACGACGCTCTGCGATCTCCGGGTAGACCTCACCCAGTGTCTCCACCACTGCCGGAACAAGCCGTGCCAACGCACCCTCGGGGAGGGCCAGGCGGTCAGCAGCGCGTACCGTTCTCCGCAGAACACGCCGCAACACGTACCCTTGCGCCTCATTGGACGGAAGCACGCCGTCGGCCACCAAGAATACCAGCGCTCTTATGTGATCCGCGATTATGTTACGTGTCCTAAGCTTCTGTCCTTCCATCCTGGAAGCGTTTCCGGCAAGCGCTTCCACCTCCTGAACCACCGGGGCGAACAGATCTGTGTCGAAGTCGCTCATGACCCCCTGCAACACGGCAGCCGTTCGTTCCAGTCCCATTCCCGTATCGACGCCCTTCCGGTCGAGTTCCGCGAACGTACCGTCCGGTTGGGCAGCAAACTGCATGAACACCAGGTTCCACATCTCGCTGAACCTGGCGCAATCACAAGCCGGGCCTGCACATTGCGTCCCACAGGCAAGTTCCTCTCCCCAATCCCAGAAGATCTCACTGTCCGGGCCACAAGGGCCCGTATCCCCCACCGGGCCCCACCAGTTCTCCTCCTTGCCGAGGCGGACCACACGGGCAGCCGGCACACCGATCTGGTCCACCCAGATGGCGCGCGCCTCCTCATCCTGTTCGTACACCGACACCCACAGCCGCTGGGGATCGAGGCCCAGCTCATCCACTAGGAACTTCCAGGCCAGCTCGATCGCTCCCTGTTTGAAGTAGTCCCCGAACGAGAAGTTACCCAGCATCTCAAAGAACGTATGGTGATAAGCCGTTGTGCCTACGCGCTCGATATCGGTGGTGCGCATGCACTTCTGACAGGTGGTCGCGCGGGGGTGCCTGGGAGCAGCCCGCCCCCAGAAGATGTCCTTGAACTGCACCATGCCGGCCGACGTAAACAGCAAGGTGGGATCATCGGGAACCAGCCCGGACGATGACAGGACCTCGTGCCCCTCCCGCCGGAAGTATTCGAGATATGTTCTGCGCAACGTGTGGCCGTCCATGCACGGATTGTACAGTTGAACACGGGAAGGCGCAGGGGTGCCGATGATCGCCCCCGGTACCGCATCCACCAAGGACAGGTTTCCTTGGCCGCCGCGGGGACCTATGGGTACACTCCTCTCACGGGTGAGGTGATGGGATGAGCGCCATTCATGACGTCTGGGCACGGGAAATACTGGATTCACGGGGGACTCCTACAGTTGAGGCCGAAGTGACACTGGAGGACGGCACGCTGTCGCGTGCGGCGGTACCCTCCGGAGCCTCGACCGGCGTCCATGAAGCGGTCGAGCTGCGCGACGGAGGCGAACGATATGCGGGAAAAGGCGTTCTGCAGGCCGTCCGCAACATTAACGAAACCATCGCGCCTGAGATCATCGGACTTGACGCGTTGTGGCAGGAGGAGGTGGACAGCCTCCTGTGTGAGATGGATGGATCCCCGAACAAGTCGCACCTGGGGGCCAACGCGATTCTGGCCGTCTCACTTGCTGTAGCAAAGGCTGCGGCCCAACACCTGCGGCTTCCTTTGTTCAAGTACCTGGCCGGGATAAGAACGGGATGCATGCCTATCCCCATGATGAATGTGATCAACGGTGGGGCTCACGCGGACAACGAGCTGGCCATCCAGGAGTTCATGCTCGTCCCTCACGGCACGGAGCGGTTCTCGGATGCCCTGCGCCAAGGCGCGGAGGTGTTCCATACCTTGAAGAAGCTGCTGAAATCCGCCGGGCACTCCACCGCAGTGGGAGATGAGGGCGGGTTCGCTCCGCGCCTTGGCTCGGATCAGGAAGCGATCGAGTTCTTGGTGGACGCTATTGAGAAGGCCGGATACACCCCGGGAAGAGACGTGAGCCTCGCTCTAGACTGCGCGGCAAGCGGGTTCTTCGATGAGGCGAAAGGCGCATACAGGGTGGCGGGCCACGAGTACGAAGCAAACGGTTTGGTAGAGCTGTACGAGGGATGGAGCAAGCAATATCCGATCCTGTCCATCGAGGACGGCCTCGCTGAAGAGGATTGGGATGGATGGGCAGTCATGGCCGACCGCCTTGGGGAACGACTGCAGATCGTAGCAGATGACCTGCTCGTCACCAATGTGGAGCTCTTGAAAAAGGGGATCGAACGGCGCTGCGCCAACTCTATCCTGATCAAACTCAACCAAATCGGCACGGTCAGTGAGACCCTTGAGGCGATGGAGACGGCAAACCGCGCCGGGTGGACGTGTGTGGTGTCCCACCGGTCAGGTGAGACGGAGGATGTGTCTATCTCTCACCTGGCTGTGGGGACGGGGTGTGGGCAGATCAAAACCGGTTCGCTGTCGCGCTCGGAGCGCGTGGCAAAATACAACGAACTACTAAGGATTGAAGAGATCTATGAACCCCCTATGGCGAGGTGGCCAAAGGACGGAGAGGTCTAACCCTCCCGCCCGCAAGGTAGCTGTAGTGGCAGGTGTGCTCATCGTTGGAGGGCTCGGCTGGCTATACGGAAGCACCCTGGCGGAGCTACTCAGCCTGCGCGTGGAGGTAGCTGCGTTGCACAAGAGGGAGTCCGAGCTAGCGCACACCCGGGATCATCTGCAAGACAAGCTGGAGTCGGCCGAGGAACCTGAGGTTGTGGAGGAAATGGCCCGGCAGGTCCTGGGGTGGGGGTACGAAGACGAGGAGCTGGTAATACTCGTGGAGGACTGAGCATGGGTTTTGTGCATCTGCATGTCCACTCCGAGTACTCGTTGCTCGATGCGACCAGCCGCGTGGCGGATGTGGCTCGGCGGGCAGCGGAACTCGGGATGCCCGCAGTGGCCCTTACCGACCACGGAGTGGCCTCGGGGCTGGTGAAGTTCGCCGCCGCCTGTCGACAACACGGAGTGAAGCCCATCTTGGGCTGTGAGCTGTATATAGCCAAGGGCAAGCGACACGAACGCGGCGGGGGTACGGGAGACGAACCCTACCACCACCTTGTGGTGCTGGCCGCTGACTCCACAGGGTGGCGGAACCTGACCACACTCATCAATCGAGGACACACGGAGGGCTTCTACTACAAGCCGAGGGTGGACCTGGAGCTTTTGGAAAAGCACTCCGAAGGACTGATCGCGTTGTCCGCTTGTGAATCCGGACAGGTGCAGCGCCGCCTGCGCACCAGCGTGGACGAGGCCGTGCAGGCAGCAGGAAGGCTGGCGGAGATCTTCCCCGATCGGTTCTACCTAGAACTGCAAGATCACGGTCTGGAACGCAACCGCAAGCTGATCACCAGGGGCCTTGAGCTGGCCGGCAGGTTGAACCTTCCCTATGTTGCCACCGCCGATGTCCACTACCTCAACCCTGAGGACGCCGAAGCTCACCAAGTGCTGATCAACATTCAGGGAGCAAAACGTATCGACGAACCCGGCGCCCGTGCCTTGGACGGAGACGGATATCACTTCCTTACGGAGGAGGAAATCCGAAACAGGTTCCAAGAGACGCCGCAGGCGGTGGACCGCTCGCTGGAGATAGCCGAGCGTATAGAGTTCGACCTGCAGCTGGGAGCACGATGGCTGCCTAGTTTTCCTGTTCCGAAAGGTTATGACGACGCACAAAGCTACCTGGAAGAGCGCTCGTGGGAAGGGACCAAGAGAAAGTACGGCAACCCGGTGCCGACCGAGGTACGAGAGCGCCTGGAGTACGAGCTATCGGTGATCGGACGAAAAGAGCTGGGCGCCTATTTCTTGATCGTGGCCGACTTTGTGGACTACGCTCGCCGGAACGACATCCCGGTGGGTCCGGGTCGCGGTTCGGCCGCCGGGTCCCTAGTCGCCTATGTGTTAGGCATTACCAAAGTCGATCCACTGGAATACGGGATCCTATTCGAACGGTTTCTGAATCCCGACCGGGTGAGCCTGCCGGACATCGACATCGACTTTTGCATTAGAAACCGCGATCAGGTCATCCGCTATGCCGCCGACAAGTACGGACAGGACCATGTCGCCCAGATCGGCACGTTTGACCGTCTGGCTTCTCGGTCTGTGCTGCGGGACGTATCGCGGGTGTTGGGTATTCCATACGAACGGGCGGATCGCATAGCAAAGCTGGTTCCGTTCAGCATGCCTTTGGAGCGCGCACTGGAACAGGTGCCTGAACTGAAGTCCGTAAGCAACGAGGACGAAACCACACGGCGGCTGTTTGCCATCGCCCGTAAGCTGGAAGGGCTGCTGCGGAACGCTTCCACCCACGCCGCTGGGGTGGTCATCACCCCCGAACCCCTGGAGAAGTTCGTTCCACTGCTCAGGCTCACCGACGGGGAGTACGTAACCCAGCTTGATATGCATGATCTAGAGGCTTTGGGCCTGTTGAAGATGGACTTCCTGGGCCTGAGAAATCTGACGTTGCTCGCCGACGTGCGCAGGCTGGTGGAGGCACGCGAAGGCTCGGCGCCGGAGCTGGAGGACATCCCATTGGACGACGAGAAGACGTTCAGCCTGGTGCGGGATGCCGACACCACGGGCGTGTTCCAACTTGAATCCGCCGGAATCAGGGCCTTGGTAAGACGGCTGGAACCAAGCGAGTTCCGTGATCTAATAGCCATACTCGCCCTGTATCGGCCCGGGCCACTGGAATCAGGGATGGTCGAGGACTACATTGAACGCAAGCACGGACGTCAACCTCCCACACCGCCGCACCCGTCGGTGGGGGACATCCTCGAGGAGACGCACGGGCTCCCCATCTACCAAGACCAGGTGATGCTCATGGCGCAGAAGGTGGCCGGCTTCAGCTTGGCTGAGGCAGACAAACTGCGCAAGGCCATGGGCAAGAAGAAGCCCCAGGTCATGGCCCAGATGAAAGCCCGATTCATACAAGGGTGCATGGACAACGGAATTGACAAGCAGGAGGCCCAACAACTGTTCGGCCATATCGATAAGTTCGCCGGCTACGGTTTCGTCAAAGCACACGCCACCGCTTACGCGTTCGTCACATACTGGACGGCGTACTTCAAGGCTCACTACCCCACGGAGTTCATGGCGGCTTTGCTTTCCAGCATGCTGGGCAACACGGACAAACTCGCCTCCTACATCGGCGAGTGTCGTGACATGGGGATCGAGGTATTGCCTCCAGATATAAACGAGTCCGACGTCGATTTCACCCCGGTGGAAGAAGGCAAGATACGCTTCGGCCTAGGGGCGATTAAGCATGTTGGTCGCTCGGCCGTGGAAGCCGTGCTGGAAGCTCGTGGGAACGGGTTCACCAGCTTCTTCGAACTCTCCCGCCGGATCGATCCGGAGCGCGTCAACCGTGACGCTTTGGTGAGCATGATCAGGGCCGGTGCCCTGGACGGTCTGGCCTGTTCGCGCAAGGCATTGATATCTCAGGTGGAAGAGGCGCTGAGGCTGGCACAGATCTCCAGGCGCGAACGCCTTAGCGGGCAACATTCGTTCTTCGGCGCTGATGAGCTCACTCCGGCGCTTGGCATGGAAAGCGAGGAGTTCCCCAAAGACGAACTCCTGCGCTTCGAACGGGAGCTGCTCGGGCTGTATCTCTCGGGCCACCCGGTGGACGCGTACGAACCACAGCTCCGCGCAGCCGGTGCAATATCCTTGGCCGATGCTTACCATCGGGAAGGTACCTTCACCACGGCGGGGAGGGTCAAGACCGCCAAGGTGATCTCCACTGCAGACGGAGGGAGGATGGCTTTCGTCACGCTTGAGGATCGCACAGGGGAATTGGAGATCGTAGTCCCGCGCAAGATATTCGAGCAGGCACCTACGCGGTTCGTCGACGACTCACTGGTGAAGGTGAAGCTAAGGGTCTCCACCCGCAACGGGAACCGCCGTTTCTCAGCGGTGCACGTGGAGCCACTGGCCGAGGGACCTGAGGATTGCGTAAAGGCTTGTACGATCACTATCCCTGCCGAATCTGCCGAGCGCCGAACCCTGGAGCGCCTCGCCGAGGTCCTCGCCGAACATCCGGGGCCCCTTCCGGCTCAGATAAAGCTCTGCGAGAACGGGCGCGCGGTGACCGTGGTCGCGGGCCCCCGCTACGGTGTTCGGCAGTGCAAGGAACTGGCCGAGCAGTTGGTGACTCTCGGCCCCGGAGTACGGTTAGACTGGCAATGAGACTTCCTCCGGCGCTCCGGCTCCTGCTCCCAGGGATACGCGTGAAGCGCTGGATGGCCGTTTCCCTCTTCTCCACAGCGCTTATCGTCTTCGGGGCGCTGTGGCTGCTTGGAGAACAGGGAATACGCGCTCTGTACACCGTTCTTGTGGATCGCTTCCCCTTCCTGTGGCGTCCGGTGATCGGGGGCATCATCCTGGCGTTGGGTGTAGGCGGAGCCACCTTCGGTATGGGCATGGCCGTCCGCTCCATCACAGCGGCCTTCTCCTCCCAAAGTGCAGGCTCGCTGGCCGAGGCGCTGTACCAGGCTCGCGTGCTACCCGCGGCACCCAACGTGGTGGCGGTGGGGGGCGGCACGGGGCTGCCCACCGTCCTCAGAGGACTTAAAGAACACACCGCGAACCTGACCGCAGTGGTCACGGTAATGGACAGCGGGGGAAGCTCCGGACGCCTTCGTCTGGAACTGGATGTTCTGCCGCCGGGCGATGTTCGCAACTGTCTGTTGGCGCTCGCCCAAGACGAGGAACGTATGGCAAGGTTGTTCCAATTCAGGTTCCACAGCGGCGAGGGCCTTGTCGGCCACTCACTGGGCAACCTCCTGTTGGCCGGGTTGGACCAGCTGACCGGAGGCTTTGATCGCGCTGTGGAAGAGGCGAGCTACCTTCTGAGCATCCGCGGACAAGTGCTCCCGGCAACGCTGCATAAGACCAATCTCACAGCCCGCATGGAAGACGGGATGCACATCGAGGGAGAGGAGGCAATCGCTGAGGACCCACGCCGCATAGAGCGTGTAGGACTTACCACCGCCGCCGGTGCCCATCGACAAGTGTTGGACGCCCTGGCGCAAGCAAACCTGATCACCCTGGGACCGGGAAGCCTGTTCACCAGCGTCGTGCCCAGCCTTCTCGTGGACGGGATAGCGGAGGCTATGCTCGGCTCCCCCGCCGAGCGCTACGTGATCATGAATCTGATGACGCAACCCGGGGAGACCGATGGTTTCACGGCCCACGACCATCTGCGTGTTCTGCGTGACTACATAGACTTGTCCCGTTTCCATGGCGTGGTGGTGAACACCATGGAGCCCCCGGAAGAGCTGCTGGAGCGCTATGCCCAAGAAGGAAGCATTCCCGTCAAGGACGATCTTCAGGGCAACAGGGCATTAGGCCTCAAGGTCATCCGTGCCCCGCTCTTGTCGGTTGTGGAAGTGGAGGGAAAACCCACGATCAAACACGACACAACGCTCTTGGCACAGGCGCTCACTTCGCGAACCAGTTGCTTTCGCCGCTCCTGGACACGGTGGTTCACGAAAAGTCCGGGGGGCAGCACTAACCTTTGATACACGCCATGGGAAACACACGGGCCACCATGGCGTTTATCCCCGACTGAACGGCGGCATCCACCACCAGCTCCACCTTCTTATATGCACCCGGTGCCTCCTCGGCCACTCCCGATCCCGAGTGGGCACGCAGTTCGATCCCCTGCTCGGCCAAGTCCTTGGCGATCTGGCTGCCATGCCACTTCTTCTTGGCCTTCTTGCGGGACAGTGCTCGGCCCGCACCATGAACCCCTGAGCCGAACACTTCTTCCATACCCTTCTCGGTTCCGCGCAGAATGTACGATGAGGTGCCCATGGTGCCCCCGACGAATATGGGATGGCCCACCTCCCGATACCGGGCCGGGTTCTCCGGACGTCCCGGCCCGAACGCTCGCGTGGACCCCTTGCGGTGCACCAAAACCTGACGCTCCCGCCCATCGATGGAGTGCTTCTCCCACTTCACATTGTTGTGTCCCACGTCGTACAGCGTGCGGATCTGCTCGTGGGGGATGGAGAACATGGGCGCCATAGCTTCCCTGACCAGGTGGGCGATGGTCTGACGGTTGGCCAGGGCGCAGTTCACTCCCGCGGCCACCGCTGATAGGTAGCGTTCCCCTTCCGGAGAACGAATGGGGGCGCAAACAAGCTCCCGTTCCCGTACAGGAATATTGTACTTTCTGCTCGCCCGTTCCAGTTCCTCTAGGTAATCCTGCCCGATCTGATGGCCCAAGGCCCTCGAGCCGCAGTGAATGGCAACCAGTATCTGTCCTTCCTCAATGCTGTAGGCGGCGGCAGCTTCCCGGTCATGGATTTCCACCACCTCCTGCACTTCCAGGTAGTGGTTGCCCGAACCCAGGGTCCCTACTTGCCGGAATTGGCGCTGTTTGGCCTTGAGGGACACGGCCTCCGGGTCAGCTCCTTCCATGCACCCGCTCTCCTCGGACAATTCGAGGTCCTCGGGCAGGCCGAATCCTCTGTCCACGGCAAACCGCGCCCCTTTGCGCAGCACGTCATCGATCCCCTCAACCGTGAGGCGTAGCTTGCCCTGCGAACCCAGCCCGGCGGGAACGCCCCCAAACAACCGGTCGGCAAGCTCCTCCTTGCGCGGGCGGACATCGTCGGCGCTCAAAGGTGTCGCCAGAACGCGCACACCGCAGTTGATATCAAACCCAACACCGCCCATGGCCACAACACCCTCGTCGATGTCGAAGGCTCCTACGCCCCCGATCGGGAACCCATAGCCCGGATGTATGTCGGGCATGCCGATCGACGCTTTGAGTATACCAGGAAGACTCGCCACGTTTCGCACTTGCTCCAACGCATTCCACTGTTGGCCGCCTCGCACATCGTCAAGCAACGGGCCCAGCAGTTCCTCGGAGGCGTATATCCTGCCGGGCACAAGCATGTCTCCCGACTGAGGGATCTCCCAGACGAAATCGCTTAGCTTTCTATGCTCCACAGGACCCTCCTGTCATAGATCCAAGACGCACTGGGCAAAGAACGTGTCTCCTACCTTCTCTACTCGCACACCGTAATACGTGACGGCCTTCACCTCCACCTGTAGTTGGTGGCGGCCGGCATCCATCGGTTCGCCCCACGCATGAGCAGCCAACGTCCATCGTCCCTCCGCCCCTTCGATGTGCACCTGGAAATCAGCGAACACGAGCCCCTCTATATCCCTCCGCGCTAGCAGTTCGGCCAGCCAGCTCACAAGCAGACTCTCTAAACTCTCTTGTTCAACCGCCACCTGTACCGCTTGCTGCGAACGCACTGCCTGTAGGTCCGCCATCAGCGAGAACATGCCCCGGGCAGCCTCGGCAAATGCCTCCTCCAGAGTAGGCCCGCTGCCGCGGACTCCCGCGTCCGCCGTGTGTTCAAGAATCTCATATGCCATGCTCAGCCTCTCAGTGGAAAACGCGCATAAGGGCTGTATGTCGGTCCCTGAGGACCAAGGGTTGATCTCATGAGCACCATCTCTCTTGCCGAGAAATCCAGCGTACCTGCATCAAGAGGAGCGATAACCGGTGAAATGTCGCGTGGAACCCTGAATCTGGCCAACGTCACATGGGGCGAGGGCCTGCGCTGCTCGGGCGGCAGCCCAACCGCTCGGGCCGCCTCCTCCAGGCGGCGGGCCAGTTCGCTGAACTCCTCGTTCTCCACGGCCGGTCCAGCCCACACCACGCGGGCCTTCTCCGAGCGGGGAAATGCGCCCAGCCTATCCAACTTCAGCTGAAACGGTGCGCAGTCGGCAGCCACGCTCTCGGCCTCTTGTTGGATCCTGCTTACCGTGCTTGTGTTCACCTCGCCGAGAAACCGCAGTGTGATGTGGAGATTCTCCGGCGCGACCCACTTGGCGCTACCCAACCTTCTTCTTAACTGGCTCGCTTGCGCAGCCAACGGACGCGTACCTCGTCGGGCAGCTCTATACAGAAAAATGCTCGCATAACAGAACAATTATATCGATTGGCACAGTTCCCTCCCGCACCTTACCATGAGGTATTGGAGTGTGACTATGGCTGAACAGCAAAAGACAATCGTGTTGAAGGTTGCCGAAGCGCATCAACAGGATGTAGGCAAAGGGGTCGCCCGCATCTCCTCTCACCATCTTGCTGAGCTGGG
>SL_5KL_010_SEDDRAFT_10000519_pt1 | contig 24693 bp, 23 predicted proteins | sample SodLakKL_010_SED_FD_9118 | JGI IMG/M metagenome (IMG submission 9118) | reverse complement strand
GAGCCGCTGAGCCGCGTGTGGTGGCTGGTCGACTCGCTTCCCCAGCGGCTTATCTGGATCGCTGTGGCTGCTCTCGGGCTTGTAATCGCCATAGCTCTGGGTCGCAGACCGCGTCAGCCCGGACAGGGAATCACACATGCAGGTTCATCTGCACACACTGAGGTTGAGCGTCTCGCCAGACTGATAGAGATGAGCAACCGTTCTGCCTGGGCACGCGACGTTCTTGCACGTCGCTTGTGTGAGACGACTGCAGGCCTTCGAGCGCTGCGCGAGGGAGTACAGCGCGGCCAGGCCCGAGAGGAAATACTGGCAGGTTGCTGGCCTGCCGACACCGGTGTCTCAGAGGTGCTCCAGCCGCGGCATCCGGACAGTGACGGGCGCTACGCTCGTGAACTGGACCGGTCACTGGACTCCCTGGAGCGGTACGCCCGAGAGGGAGAGCTTTGAAGCTAACCGAGGTAGCGAACCGCAGTGACGAGATACTGACAGAGGTCGAGCGGGCGATTGTGGGAAAGCGCAGTGCCCTCAGGTTGATACTGATGAGCCTGCTGGCAGGGGGCCACGTTCTGATCGAGGACTACCCTGGACTGGCCAAGACGCTGGCAGCCCGGTCATTCGCCCGGGTCCTCGGACTGAGCTTCAAACGAATCCAGTTCACCCCGGACCTCCTTCCCGGCGACATCGTGGGCACCTATGTGTTGCGCCGTGAGAAAGAGGAATTCGATCTCCGGCCCGGCCCGATCTTCGCCCAGATCATCCTCGCCGATGAGATCAACCGGGCCACCGCCAGGACCCAATCTGCACTCCTCGAGGCGATGCAGGAGGGACAGGTCACGCTGGAGGGCGAAACACATCCCCTTCCTCAGCCGTTTATCGTCATAGCAACTCAGAACCCCATCGAGTATGAGGGGACTTTTCCACTCCCCGAGGCACAGGTGGATCGGTTCCTCGTACGTACCCGGTTCGGTTATCCCACGTCTGCCGAGGAAACCGACATCCTCTCTCGCCGTATCACGAGAAGGAGTCCCGAAGAGACGTTGAAGGCGGTTACCACGGCCGAGGAACTGCTGGAGATGAGGAAGGCCCTCGAAGATGTCTACGTAGATCCGGACCTGCTCGAGTACATGGCGCAGGTGACTGCAACCACGAGGGAGCATCCCTCGGTAGAGGTTGGCGCCAGCCCGCGTGGAACACTGGCGCTGCTTCTGCTCTCCCGGGCCCGGGCGGCTCTGGAGCTGAGGGACTATGTCATTCCGGATGACATCAAGGAGCTGGCCGGCCCTGCTCTCGTCCACCGGCTGATCATAAAGCCCGAGTTGTGGCAGCGACAGGTGCAGCCCGAGCAGGTTGTTCAGACCACCCTGCAGAGGGTTGCCGTGCCCAAGGCAGAACGATGGACGGCGCCCGCAAGGTAGGCGGCGAACTGGTATTGCTGGCTCTTGTCCTGTTCACAGGACTCGTCCTGGCCCAGCCGGCAGTACTCCTTGTAGCCCTTCCCATAGCTACACATCTCACTCTGGGACTGGCTCTGGCCAGACAACCCACGGTCCCACAGGTCACGCGCAGTCTATCGACGCACCGAACACATGAAGGAGACATCGTGGAGGCCGAACTCTCCGTCCGGAACGCAGACGGCCATCTCGATCTGGTGATGATTTCCGAGGAACAAAAGCTTGCCCGGCATAAGGCTGAGGGAACGACAAGCCTGGCCGCTCCGTTGCCTATTGGCGGATCAGTGCTGTTATCCTATGCCACCCGACCGCCCAGAGGCTTCTACCCTCTGGAGGGACCCCGGACCTCCGTCCGGGATCTGCTGGGATTCAGATCCTGGGAAGGCACAGCGGCCTGCCCCACCAGACTCTGGGTGTTTCCGCGGTTCGATCCGGTCGGACGCGTCGGGTTGAGTCCCCGCCAGACTCTATCCTTTCCAGGTAGCGCCCGGTCCCGGCGCGGCGGCGAAGGAGTACAGTTTCTAGCGACACGCCCCTATGTCCCGGGCGATAACCTGCGACGCATCAACTGGAAGGCTCTGGCACGGCGCAATCAGCCGGTGGTCAACCTGTATGAGCAGGAGCGGGCAGCCAATGTAACCGTGGTACTGGACGGTCGAGACAGGATCTACCTGCCGCTCGGTGGTCAGGAGCCGTTCGAGCATGCGGTGAGAGCCTGCGCCGCCCTCTGCGATTCAGCCGTTCGTGATGGACATCGGACCAGTCTGCTACTCTACGGCGAGCGCCTGGAGTGGGTCTTCTACGGTTCGGGACGGATTCAGCGGGAAAGGCTGCTCCAGGAGCTGGCAAGGGCCAATCTCGGCTTATCGGATGCTTTCTCCGACCTGGGGAATCTCCCATCGCGCCTGTTCCCCAGTGGCTCCTCCGTAATAATCGTCTCGCCGTTCGCTCCAGGCGACGAGGAGGCCCTCGGCCTGTTGCGGGCCAGGGGTTACGATGTCCTGGCCCTTGTGCCGATCACCTCCCCACCCGAGAAGACCGAGCAAGAGCCGGTCCGGCTGGCCAGACGCCTGATCGCCCTGGAACGCGAGCTCATGTTGCAGGTGCTCATGTCCGCAGGAATCCGGATCGCTGTATGGGATGTAGGCCATCCTTTAGGGCCAGTGATCAGAAATGCCTGGCGGAGACGACAGTGATAGTTGCCATCGCCGCGTATATTGCAGGCTTCGGGCTGGCGTGGGGTCCGGTTATCACCCACGGCTTCCCCTGGACGCTGGCCCTCCTCATCTGCCCGGGGGTGTGGATAGCAGCGGTCACCAGGGGTCGTGGCGCAGCGCTTGCGCCCGGGCTATACGCCGTGGTCGCGGTGGCGGTGTGGGCAGCGATGGTGGAGGCCTTCCTGCCGGCACTGGGCGCTGTCGTGCTAGCTTTGGTGGCATGGGACGCGGCTGGCCTGGAACTGTGGATGAGAAAGGCTGAGGAAGCACCAGATCGCCCACAGATCTGGCGCGCAATGCTGCTCAGGTCTTCTGGGCTCGCAGCGGCCGGAGCACTCGTCGCACTCCTGTTCCACCAACTCGAGCTTTCACTTCCATTCTGGGGGCTGGTGGGGCTACTGGTCGCAGCCTGGGTCGCGCTGGCAATGCTCCACCGGCGCAGCGCCCGCCACGACCACACGTCGCCTTCTCACACCGGTGCAGACCGCAAGGACTCTCCGTAGGACAGCAACCCCTCCGGCCCGGCGACCGGCCCGGCCGGCAGATCAACTCGATACTCGCTCCCGAATCCACTCAATCAACCCCCGGCCAACCAGGATAGCTCACCTGCGTGATCACTGTTGCTCTGTACAGTGCCAGGAAGGGGCCGGGCGGTAGCAACGATCGCCCGACCCCCTCCCGAACCGGAGCGTCCAGATGCCCCGGACTATCCGATCAATGTGTGGCTTCGGTTGCTCACTTCCTGGGTTTTTCCTCACCTTTGCCACGATCCGCCCCGGTCTTAGTCCAGCGCGCCAAAAGCTCGCCGGCAACATGGCGACCGCCAAGTCCAAAGGCTATCGCTGCTGCTATGGCAGCGGCGCCCAGAGCCAGGCCGAAGCCGAGCATAATCAGATCATCGGCGAAACCCATTGCGCGCAATCCCAGCACCACACTTAACACAACGATAGCGACTCTCACGAATGACGCGAGTGCATCTGACTTGCCCCCCGCGCGCAGAATGTTAGCGACGAAGTTGGCGACGAGAATCCCGATGCCGATCACTACGACGCCGAGCAGAACCAGTCCCAGGAACTGGGTCAGGTTGGCGACAAGCTCGTTGACGACGGCGAAGTTAAGCAAGTCGGCAGCCATTATCACGGCAAACAACATTATGAACAGCATAATGATGTAGCCAACTACATTGGTGGGAGAACCGGCTCCTTCAACAGGCTGCTTCGTCAGACCTAGCTTGACCGGCAGTTCATCAAAGCGGATTCTGGCCAACGCCTTGGTAGCCAGTTTGACCAGCAGGCGCCCGATGAAGTAGGCAATGGCAAGGACAACAGCAGCACCGATGATCCGCGGAATGGCGGCGAAGATGGCCTGGAATATCACTACGATCGAGTCAAAGATGCCCTCGACGCCTAGAACCTGCAGGATCGCCAGTATGAACAATATCCATACGATCCAGAAGACGGCCGTGCCGAATCCTCGGGCCACAGGAAACTGACTCTCATCCTGGGGATCTCCGCCCTTGCCCAGTCTCCTGTCAACGCCACTTGCCTTCATAAGTCGGTGGACGCCTGTCCTGAGAACCCTTGCCAGAATCCAGGCGAAGAGCAACAGGATGAGCACAGCTAGCAGAGTGGGAAGAAATGCAATGATCGTCCCGAAGAAATCCTGGAAGGCTTGTAGTACGCTACTCCAATCCATTCGTATAACACCTCCTATATACGATTTTGGTCATTATCCCGCCGTCTTGCCTCTTCGGTCGGCGACGAGATCTATTACGGAAACTAGGTCATAGGCATCACCCCCCTTCTGAGCAACCTTGGATCACTGATCGCTGACCTGTTCCCGACCAGACGAATAAAAGCAGGGTCAGGGACTCGGACATGATCTCCCCTTTCCCGTCTCTATCTACAATACTAGCACGAGATACAGTTTTGTCAATAGGTGTGCTCAAGCCAGTGTGGCATGGTACAATTGCCAACACATACACCACAGGGCTGTTCATGACCATCGCCCGGTAAGTCAGGAGGCTTATGTCAATCACTTCAGACATCCAGGACTATGCACTCAGTCTCGGCTACGATCGCGTGGGCTTCACCACTTCAGACAGTTTCACTCTATATGAGGAAGAACTACGCAGACGTCACGACATGTATAGTTGGGCCACGGGGCAGGATTGGGGCCTGATACAGGGCGTAGACCCCAGGAACGTGCTGTCCGGGGCAAGGTCCGTGGTGGTTACCGTCTTCGACTATTTCAAGCATTCCTATCCTGAAGAGATGGTAGGAAGAGTCGGCCGCGCGTATCAATCTCTGGGCGGCGTGCCTCCGATTCCCGTTCACCGGGCGAGATACAGGCTGCTCAGGGAGTTCCTCGAGAAGCAGGGGTGCAGGGTAGGAAGGGCCGGATTCGACCTGCCTGCTCGACTTGCGGCTGCCCGCGCAGGTGTGACCGATTACGGCAAGAACACGTTCGCCTTTGCCGGGGGATCGGCTCATTCATGGTTATATCCACCCTGGTGATAGACAGAGAGCTCGACTATGATGCACCAACGCTTGAGGTCAGGTGCCCTGAGAACTGTACTCTGTGCCTGGACGCCTGCCCTACCGGCGCTCTAAAGGAGGATCCGACCCGATACACGCCCGCAGCTCGGTGACGGAATACCATCCTCCCTGTACGAGGCGCCGCGGTATCCGGCCGTGACGGACATAGAGTTGAAGAGGATATCTGATGGATGGCGGGTGGTGGGCGGTTCCTTCGTGCTGCTCTTCTGTGCGACAGGGACGCATTTCTACGCCTTTCCTGTCTTTCTCGACGCCATGGTGAGAGACATGGAATGGAGCCGCGCACAGATATCGTTTGCGATGACCGTAGCCAGCATTGTCGTGGCGGTCGCGAGCCTGCTGATCGGAATCCTGTTAAGGAAGCTCGGACTACGCATAGTCATGGTAGGCGGCAGCATCACAGCGGGAGTTGGCTTGCTGCTACTGAGTGGTGTGTCAGAGCTATGGCAGTTCTATCTCTACTACAGGCTCGTTCTGTCAGCAGGAATGGCAGGCATATATGAAGTGCCCAACCGACCACACAGCGGACAGACTAGAGCTTGAGACGCCTGGACGGAGTCGGAGGAATGTAGAACTCGAACAACAGGTCGATGGTCCTCTTGCTGAGATCCATCTCATACTCTCTCAGAAGTGTCTGAGTTGTGTCAATGCGCCGGGCAACGATGTCCAACTCGCTTCCGCTCAGATCGGCCTGTTCCGCGAGATCAAGAACATGCTCTAGATCGTTGATCCTGTGAGCCAGTATCTCCTGTTCGTCCTCCATTGCCTCGACATTGGTGTTACTGGCCTTCTCATACCCGATAACCTGCTTGATCGCCTGCCCGACAATCTTCTTCCGCCTCTCTAGGCCGGCTACCTGTCGCTTGATGTTCGAACGCCTCTCTCTATGCATCCTCAGTTGCCTGGCCAGTCCTGTCAACTCCCTCTGCTGTTTATCTATCGCACTGAGTTCGGCATACAGATCCGCTACACGACTTCGATACTTCTCCTTCAGGAGAGACTGTAGCCTGGCCAGCCGCTCGAGCCGTCGCCTCAATGCGGCAAGCTCTGTGCGCGCCTCCCTGATCCTCGAGTATACCCTCTCCTGCTGGGACAGAACACCCTGTTCCGTCATGGCATCCTCAATCGTATCCATCAACCAACTCCATAGAAGACATCGCACCCATTATAGAGCCTGGAGCCACATATCGCAATGGCCTGCTCCGAGGCCAGTATATGGATACAACCCGTCATCTACCTATCGGTGATCTCCGCCACCGTTACCCCGTAATCCCCCTCACCATAGTCACCAAGACGGTACGACGTGACCAGGGGATGCCTGGCCAGCAGGTCATGAACCGCTTGTCGGAGCTTACCCATACCTTTGCCATGAACAATACGCACGGATGGCAATCCCGCCATGAAGGCGTCGTTGATGTACTGGTCAAGCCGGCACAGGGCTTCATCAACCGTGAGATGGCGTAGACGTAGCTCCCTCTCTACTGCCTTCATCATCGCCTCACGAACTCGACACGAAGGACGTCCACGGTCCGGTCTGTAACTCTCACCCTGTCGTCGATGCGCCAGCCTGCTACCCATATTATGTGCTCAGGAGAACACACTATCGGGATTCTGTCCCTCCAGGCGCGAGGTATCCTGGCATCGACCATGAAGTCCTGAACCTTCTTGGTCGCATCCATACCCAGAGGTCGGAACCTGTCCCCGGGTCTGCGCCGCCGAATCAGTAGCTGGCCTCCCACACAGTTCAGGTCGAACTCGCCAACCAGCCTGTCTGGAAAGCCACCCTGGGCTGTCTTCCTGCGATCCTCCGACCGGGTGTAGTCTGCCGGATCCCGCACCGGGCTGGCAGTAACTCTCCATCCCGGAAGGAGTGTCTCTCCGGGCACCTCCAGAACGAACTCGCCTTTCAGCGCAGGAAAAGGACATGACCCGTCCAAGGAATGCTCCCGTGCACCGCCTCCTGACACCGGCGAGACTCTGGCGACAACCAGTTCGTCATAACCAGCAGTACAGACCAGTCCCCGGGGCAGAGATGCCTGTTTTCCCACAGGTCTGGCCAGCAGTCTGCGTGCTGCCTCGATATGACCGGCCTCGATGTCCGTGGTGTGGCCCTTGAGTGCCGCGACAGCCGCCCGAAGCAGCCGCCTCTGCAGGGCCACCGCCAGACCGGCCAATTGTTTCTTGTCCAGATGAACGGCACTCGCTTCCGTACGAGCCAGTTTATCCCACAGGGCAGACACCTGCTCCCGCATGAAGGCACTGTCTTCCCGGGCCAGATCAGCCAGTCGCAAGAGTGCCTGATCGATGTCCGGGTTGTACTGCCTGAGCACGGGCAGCAGATGGAGGCGCAGGCGATTCCTGAGGAACGAAAGCGAGAGATTGGATGAATCGATACGGGGCGCGAGATGCTGTTCTTGACAGTACTCGGTTGTCTCGCTTCTTGACACATCCAGGAGAGGTCTGATCACCCGGAGACCACCAGGCAATTCCACAGGTGACAACGACTGCCGGATTTCGCCGATCGGGCACGAGCGAGCCAGGCCGCATAGCCCGTCGACCCCTGTACCCCGGAGTATATGCATGAGAATCGTTTCGACCTGGTCATCTCTGGTATGACCTACAGCGATCCGGCTGGCACCTACATGTCTGGCTACACGGGCAAAGAAGGCATAGCGCAGCTCACGAGCCGCCTCCTCAACACAGCATCCCGCTACCTCCCGATACGCATTCGCGTCCTTCCTGTCAACGGTTACTGGTATGCCCAGCGACTCAGCAAGGCGAGATACATACCGGGCGTCAGCCTCGGCCTCGCTTCCTCTTAACTGATGGTCGAGATGCGCTACGTGCAGGCTCATGCCGAGTTCGCCCTGCCATCTCGACAGAATGTGTAGCAGGCAGACCGAGTCAGCCCCACCCGACACCCCAACCACTACCCTGTCACCGGGGGACATCAGCGCGTGCCCGCGAACAGAATCTATGGCCTTCTTCTCGGCAGCAGACTCATTCATCGGGCTTGCCCCACCGGATCACTCCACCAGTGTACACTAATAGGATGTGTCGTTGAACGTCAGCAATCGAGGACCGTGATCGCCAAACTCCAGTACGCTCACGCCTCCGAGGTCTACCCTGAAGCTGGGAAAGCAGTCCGAAGGCAACTCCAGCGCTTTGAGCATGATAGCCAGAGTCACGAAGAAGTGGCTGACTACCACCACCGCGCCTCCAACGTTCGGTCCGTGATCGGCACAGTGCCTATCCAGCAGGCGCTCAACCACTCCCCAGGTTCTGCTCTGCACATCCTCAATGGTCTCTCCATCACTTGACCCGGTGCTGACCCTGTCCCTCCAGCGCTCCATAAGGAACCGGCTGAACGTGGTCTTCAGGTCCAGCACCGACGTTCCCTCAAGTTCGCCGACGTCTATCTCTCTCAACCCTTCGTCAACCTCCACGACCAGACCGTGACGACCGGCTATCGCGTCGGCAGTTGCCTTCGCCCTTTGCATAGGACTGGAGTATACGGCGACAACGGGCTCACTCTCGAGAAACCGCGCCAGCCTCGCTGCCTGCGCCCGTCCTGTCTCATTCAGTTCGATGTCGCTATCGCCTCCCTGCACCAGTCTCTCCCTGTTCCAGCAGGTCTCACCATGCCTGATCAGAATCAGCCTCAAGATACCTCCCGAGAATGGCCGATACCGACCGGTAGACGACTGCCATAGGCAGGATGATAGTTATGCAACTTCAGATCCTCGTTTCAGCCGGCATCGACCGCACCATCCATCAGACAACGGTCTTCTCCCGGGTGAGTATCACCTTGGCTATCTTCATCCCGCGCATTTCGGTGACGACGAACTTCAGGTTCTGGAATTTGAACTGCTCCCCTTGCTTGGGTATCCGCCCCAGGTGACTCAGGATGAAGCCGGCCACCGTTTCATAGTCGCCGCCGGGCAGGTTGAGCTCAAGCTCCTCGTTAGCATCCTCGATCCTGAACCCGCCATCGAGCTGAAAAGTGCTGTCGCCGGTTACGATGAAGTCCTTCTCATGACCTGTCAACTCATCGTGAATATCCCCGACGATCTCCTCGGTCAGTTGCCCAAGAGTGACCATCCCCGCCATACCACCGAACTCGTCGACGACGATAGCCGCGTGATAGCCACCGTCCCTCATCTCAGCCAGCAGCTCCCCGAGGTGTTTGGTCTCAGGAACGAAATAAGCAGGCCGCACCAGGTCGTCAATCACCCCATCTCTGCTGGCGGATTCGTCGGTCAGGCACATAAGCACGTCCTTGGCGTGCAGGATCCCGACCACATTGTCCGTGTTTTCTCTGTACACCGGGAACCGGCTGTATCGCTTCTCGCTGTACAGGTTGAGGAAATCGCCCAGCAACGTCCCCTGCTCAACCCAGGCGATCTCCGTTCTGGGGACCATGATCTTGCTCACCGGGCGATCGGTGAACTCGAACACTTTCTGCAGTATCCTCGCCTCATCTTCGTCGACCACCCCCTCGCTCTCACCTACGCTGATCGCGGAGAGTATCTCGCCCTCGCTGACCAGTTTCCTGTCCTCCTCCGAGGTGTTCACCATCCTGGCGAAGCGTAGACCGATCCTGTCCAGTATAAGAACAAACGGGTAGAAGCACAGTTCCACTATCCTGAGGGGATTGACATAGGCCAGGGATAGCCGCTGAGCATGATGCACAGCCAGGGTCTTGGGAATAACCTCCCCGAAGATCAGGATCAGGACGGTCACCCCTGCGGTTGCTATGACCGGTCCCCATGGATAGTCGAAAACCGCCACAGCCATTATCGTGCCCAGTGTGGCGGCAGCGACGTTCACCAGGTTGTTACCCAGCAGGACGGTAGAAAGGACCCTCTCCGGCCTATCTGCGGCCCTTGCCAGCTCTTCTGCTCCTTTAACACCGCTCTCAACGAGGTATCGAACCCGGAGTTTGGGTAGAGCGATGAAAGCCGATTCGGCACTCGAGAAAAACGCCGATATGCCCAAACAGATCAGGAAAGCGATGAAAAGCCAGCTACTGGGGGGATCCACTTCTTACAGACCCTTAACTCCACCATCCAACCAGAATGACCGTCCTGCAGGAGTTAACACCGACTGAAACATGCTATACAAAAGCTATAATACCATCGGCTGGCAGACCTGTCAAAACCGCCCTAATCACACTCTCCGCTGAGGCGTCATGGACATGCCACCAGGGTCGTGGGTCAATCACATGTAGTGCTCCAGCACCTCGGGTACCAGCACCGTACCGTCTGCCTGCTGGTAACTCTCAAGCACGGCGATCAACACTCTGGGCAGAGCCAACCCGGAACCATTCAGCGTATGCACAAACTGGGTCCCGGAGTCGGACCTCGGACGGTAGCGAATGTTGGCACGCCTCGCCTGGAAATCACCACAGTTACTGCACGAACTCACCTCCAGCCACTCGTCGCATCCCGGAGCCCACACCTCGATATCGTATGTCCTGCGGGCGGCAAAACCCAGGTCTGCGGTACACAGTTGCACCACTCGATAGGGTAGGCACAGCTTCTGGCATATGGATTCGGCGTCGTGTACCAGTCTCTCCAGTTCATGATCTGACTCCTCTGGATCGGTGAACTTATACAGTTCTACCTTGTCGAACTGGTGTCCACGCTTTATGCCCCTCGTGTCCGCACCTGCGGACATCTTCTCCCGACGAAAGCACGGAGTATAGGCAACGTAGTTGATCGGCAGACTCTCGGCGGCGAGGATCTCGTCACGGTGAAGATTGGTCAACGGGACCTCAGCAGTAGGCACAAACCAGAAATCGTCCTCATCATCATGGTAAAGGTTATCCCCGAACTTGGGCAGGTGACCGGAGCTTTCCATGCAATCTCGCTTCACCATGGCAGGAAGGCAGACCTCCTTGTAGCCATGCTGCTCCGCATGCACATCCAGCATGAACGATATGAGTGCCCGCTCAAGACGCGCACCCAGCCCCTTGAGCACATAGAACCTGCTTCCGGAAAGCTTCACTCCTCTCTCAAAGTCGATGATGCCCAATCTCTCTCCCAGATCCCAGTGAGGCAACGCAGCGAACCCCGGATCCCCTGGCTCACCCCATGACCTCACAACCACGTTGTCGGCCTCGCTTGTTCCGAAGGGAACATCAACATGAGGGATGTTGGGAAGCTCCAGTAGCATGGAATCGAGCGCGCTCTTTGCGTCTCTGGTCTGCTGCTGCAGGGCGGTAATCTGCTCGCCCAGCCGGCGCATTTCTTCTACCAGTTGGGGCGGCTTCTCCCTGCTGCTGCCCAGTTGCTTGCTCGCCTTCTTGTGTTCAGCGCGCAGAGATTCAGTCCGACCCAGCAACTGACGGTACTGCAGATCTGCCTCGAAGATCTCGTCAAGGGCGAAGACATCACCTCTCCTCTCCAGTCCCTTACGCACCATCTCGGGGTCATCACGAATCAGCTTGATGTCGATCATCGGTCCGCTCGCCCCCTTCAGTCCTCCGGCCCGGTCTTCGTCTTAAGCGCCGGAAAAAGTATCACTTCCCGAATAGACTGCTGACCGGCAAGGAGCATCACCATGCGATCAACCCCCATCCCGAGGCCACCCGTGGGCGGCATACCGTACTCCATCGCCTCCAGAAAATCCTCATCGGCGATATCCGCCTCGTCATCACCGACACCCGAACCAGACTGCTGACGGAATCGTTCCCTCTGCTCAAGGGGATCATTCAGTTCAGAGAACGCATTAGCAACCTCCATACCTCCAACGAAACCCTCGAAGCGCTCGGTCAGCCGGTCATTGCCCCTCTTTCGTTTGGCCAGAGGTGACATCTCTACAGGGTAATCCATAAGGAAGGTCGGCTGTATGAGCCTGGGCTCAACAAATGTCGACAGCAGCTCGTCTATCAGCCTTCCCCTCTCTTTACCCGGCTCCACCTCCAGTCCCATATCCAGCATCCGTGACCGCAGCGAACCGGTGTCGGGAAAGTCCTCAAAATCAACACCGGAGTAGCTTTCGATCGCTTCCCGTAGCGTCAGCCTGTGCCATGGCAGTGACAGGTCTATCGTCGTGCCATTCCAGTCAAGCTCAGTGGTACCCAGAACCTGCCGGGCTACATCAGCAAGCATCTTCTCAACCAGGCTCATCATGTTGTGATAGTCGGCATAGCCCTGATAACACTCCAGAAGGGTAAACTCGGGATTGTGTCTCACAGAGATGCCTTCATTACGAAAGGTGCGCCCGATCTCGTATACTCTGTCGAAACCACCTATCACCAATCTCTTGAGATGAAGCTCCAGCGCAATGCGCAGGTAAAGGTCCTGGCCGAGGGCGTGGTGATGAGTGACAAAGGGACGTGCGGGTGCACCTCCTGCATGGGGCTGAAGCACCGGTGTCTCAACCTCCACGAACCCCTGTTTGTCGAGGAAACTCCTTATCGCGCTTACGGTTCTGCTGCGCAAGACGAAAACGTCTCTCGTCGACTCGTTGGATATGAGATCAAGATACCGCCGACGGTACCTTTTCTCCACGTCAGCAAGTCCGTGCCACTTCTCCGGTAACGGATGCAGAGACTTACACAGCACAGCAAGACCCGACACCTCCAGGCTAAGCTCCCCTGAACGTGTGACGAACAGTTTGCCTTCCGCCCCAACGAAATCCCCGATATCTACGTCATCCAGCAGTCCGTACCCATCGACACCCAGAACATCCTTTCGCAGCGACAACTGGATCTTCCCTGAACCATCTCGAAGATCGAGAAAGGCCATCTTTCCCATCGTGCGCCTCCCCACAACCCGTCCGGCCACCGACATGCTGCCGGCAGTATCCCCACCCTGCCCAAGGGCTGCCCTTGCCTCAGCGATGGTGTGGGTCGCATGATAGGCATGGGGATACGGATCTATGCCCCTGTCCCGCAGTCTTCTCAGGCTGTTCAGTCGTTCTTCAGTGATGCGCTGGTACCTTGATGCCATAGAAGATCCATCCTACTCAGACCCGGCAGTCCCGATCGTGTCTGCCTGATCCAGAATCGCACGGGCCTCCGCCTCCAACGACTCGGGTACCATTATCCTCACTTCACCTATCCCATCGACCGTAATCCCGTACACCACGCCGGCGCTCTCATAACTGAGCAGCACCGGTATGCCCTCGCTCTCAAGCCGTCCCTTGATTATCTGTGCTTCGAGTTGCCTCGAGACGCGGACCGTAACCAGTTGTTCTTCTTCAGACATAGCCGTCCTTCTCGCATATTCTAGCAGAAACGCACGTCCTGTTGATAAAAGAGCCGACAATAGGTACAATTTGCGCTGTTGCCGTAGAGGCTCCGCCACTAATCTGGATTCTGAAGGAGGGAAGGTGATTTGAATGCGCTTGGACGACATCTGTTACTGGAGTTGAAAACCTGTAATCAGGAGGTGCTGGATGACCTGGATTTCCTGAGGGACTGCCTGAACGAAGCTGCCATCAGCAGTGGCGCAACAGTAGTGGGCGAGTCCTTCCATCATTTCACCCCTTGCGGAGTGAGTGGCGTGGTGAACATCGCCGAATCGCATATCGCCATTCACACCTGGCCTGAGTATCAGTATGCCGCCGTCGATGTCTTCACCTGTGGTTGTAACGTAGAACCCGAGAAGGCGGCCAGGCTGATAACTGAGAGGCTGGGTGCGCAGAGTCACTCCTTGATCGAGCTACGCAGGGGACTCATGGAGGATAGCCAGGTCAGGTGCTTAAGATGAACGACGGTGACCCTGACAATAAGCGTAAGTGGTTTCGCGATAACCTGAATCCGAACCTGATCGCCCTGCATAGTATGAGCGAAAGGCTTCACTCCGGGCGAACGGGGTTTCAGTCGGTTGAGATCATCGCGACCGACAACTTCGGCGTGTGTCTCGTCCTGGACGGCAAGATCCAGTCCAGCGAGGCAGATGAGTTCATCTACCACGAAGCACTGGTACATCCCGCTATGCTCACGCATCCCAAACCCGAACGGGTTTTCATCGCCGGAGGCGGAGAGGGCGCAACCCTGAGAGAGGTCTTGGCCCACAAGACGGTTAGGAGAGCCGTGATGGTGGATATCGACGAGGAGGTTGTCGGTATATGCCGGTCTCACCTGCCTGCCTGGCACCGGAACGCCTTCGATGACCCCAGGACAGAACTCCACTATGTGGACGCCAGAGAGTACCTACAGCAGAGCAGCGACGACTTCGATGTCATCATAATCGACCTGGTCGACCCTCTGGAAGGGGGGCCGGCACGCCTGCTGTATACAAAGGAGTTTTACCGCGCGGTTCAACAGAGACTGGGACCCGGCGGTATCATGTCCGTGCAGGCCGAATCATCTGAATGGACCAACCTGGATAACTTCGCCGCCATAGCCAGCACCCTGAGCAATGTCTTCTCTCTCGCGCGCCCCTATCAGGTCCACGTTCCTTCGTTCCTGGGCCTCTGGGGCTTCGTGTCTGCGTCCCAGACGCTTGACCCCCACCGGTTGACGGTTGACGAGATCGACCGGCGCATCGCAGAACGTCTATCCGCAGAGCCGAGATCATACGACGGCCTGACCCACCAGGCCATCTTCACCCTCCCGAAGCACATCCGCCAGAGACTGTCAGACTGCAGGAGAATCATCACCGACCAGGATCCCATCTCCGCCTACTAGAGACCACCCCACCCAGACTGTCCTCCTTGCCCCCCCCCACAATATCTCACGGCCCGCTGTCGATCAGAACCTGGAGAGCCCCAGCGATTCGCCCTTTAGGGCGGCCAGACCTCTACCAATGTCATCTTCTGCTCTTCTACAACCGACCGACGGTCTAAGCTGGTACTAGAGAGTCGAACCCACCCGTCGAAAAAGAAGCGGGGGGTTGGGCCGAAACCCAACCCCCCAGATCGGCCAATACCTACACGCCTACCTGGTGTAGCTGTTATCGGGAGTCTCGCCGTCCCATTCCAGCCCCTCGGCGACAACCGAGGTAACTACCGTATGGTAGTCGCCAGAACCATGGTTGTTCAGAGTGAAGGTGAAGGTTCCATTGGAGCCGGTTGTCCCCTGGAAGCTCCAGGAAGTTCCGTTGCGATAGAGTGTCGCCGACACAGAGGCATTCGCCACCGGGTCATCCTGATCATCAAGCAGCAGCAACGTAACATCCAGATGCCTGTCGTTCAGCCGCCCACCCCTGGTGGAATAGGTGATCGATTCGACTCGCACCACGCCTTCCGCAACAGATTCTGCGAAGGTAGCCGTGATGCTGTAGTCGCCATTCATTGTGATCGTGGTCGAGGCAGAATCGACGTTTGCGATGGTATCTGTGTCGCCAGTCCACTTCACGAACACATATCCGCTGTCGGCCACAGCCACCAGGTCAACGACCGTGCCTTCCTCATAGGTGAAGGTGTCTTCGCCAGGCTCGGTTACCGAGCCACCGTCGCCGCTGGAAACGGTCAGATCATGGTAGACGGCCGGTGGTTTCTCCTCAAAGCTGGCTGTGATCGAGTAGTCGCCGTTCATGGTTATCGTGGTCGAGGCGGAGTTTACATCGGCGATCGTGCCGGTGTCGCCCGTCCACTTTACGAACTGGTAGTCGCTCTCCGCCACTGCTACCAGGTCAACTACGGTGCCTTCATCATAGGTGAAGGTGCCCTCACCGGGCTCGGTCACCGAGCCTCCAGCCGTGCTGGAAACAATGAGATCGTATTCCTCAAGCGGAGGCGGAGGCTGAACATCATCAATCGCCCTCACTGCCAGGTCGGCACGAACCAGGCCGTGTCCCTGCTGGATTGCAGCAAGACCCAGGTCCTCAGCAGTATCCTGAAGGATCGTCCTTATCTGTACGTTTGTTAGATCGGAATCGGCCGCCCACATCAGCGCGGCCACACCTGCCACATGCGGCGAGGCCATGGATGTGCCGCTGTAGGTGCCGTAGGTGTCGCCGGGCAAGGTGCTCAGAATACCGGAACCCGGAGCGATAAGCTCCACTGCAGGGCCTGTGCTGGAGAACGAAGCCCTTCTGTCATTACTGGCAGAAGCAGCCACGGCGATCACCGAGTCGTACTTCCCAGGGTATTCAACATTATCTCCTCTGCCGCCAGGATTTCCGCTGTTTCCGGCCGCAGCTATTACCAGGTGACCCGCTGCATAGGCTGCATCGCAGGCATCCTTGAGGGTCTGGAAGTGATCCCTGGTACCCAGGCTCATGTTCAGTATCGGTATGCCCTGCTGTACTGCCCAGTCAATGCCGCCCACGACCGATGCGACGCTGCCTCCTCCGCTGGCATCCAAGACCTTGACCGCGTACAGACCGATCTCCGGACCGACACCGACTACGCCCAGATTGTTATCCAGAGCAGCTACCGTGCCCGCCACATGAGTGCCGTGTCCACTGCCGTCGTAGCCCCAGTGCGTGTCATCGATCGTGTTGACGCCTCCCAAGAGCGCAGGCAGGTCCTCATGGTGCTCATCTATACCGGTGTCAAGAATGGCAACGGCGGCTCCGCCGCCTCTGGTGATGTCCCATGTATCGAAGGAGTATGACTCATCACCAAACACCCTGTCGATTCCCCACGGCACCGTCTGGTCAAGAGCAAATACCGGACCGTCTAGCTCAACATAGGCAACTCCGGGTGCACGAGTCAGAGCTTCAGCAGCTCGAGGGGTCATACGCGCAGCAACAACGTCGACCAGGGTGAACTCCCTGTAGATCTCACCGCCAAGCCCCCGCACCAGGGCGTGCCCGGCAGAGCCGGGAGCCCCATGAAATCCGATTAGAAAGTCCGCTTTCTCTGGCGGCGCGGCCGCCAGGCCCGCCGATCCCAGCAAGCCGGCAATCAGCGCCAGCGCCAGCCCGGCGGTGAACAGTGTTCTCACTCTCATGCTTAACCTCCTGTCTTGCTTACTGGAGTCTCTCTGAAATCACACTTGCTCACTATACGCCGTCGCACCTCCTGTAGTTGAGATCTTCAGCCACCCATGGTTCATCGTCCAATAGAACCATTATACACCGCCAACACTGCCTGTCAATCCCTTCTGCCCATCGTCTGATGCCGGCAGGTCAGGATATGAGTTGCCCACCGATAGGCCTGAATCGCGCCTGGAAAAACCGTAGCCGCTCCGTCTCATAGACCATCTTCAGGCCGCGAACTCTGTCGCGCGTCTCGTAGACCTTGATGATCGCCTGCGCCACGAAATCCATATCGGTATGCGTGTAGCCGCGGCGGGGTATGGCCAGTCTGACCAGTTCCAGTTTCGGCCTCCTCTCCTCACCGGTTACCGGGTCTCTGCCCGAGGAGACGACACCCCTCTCCATACCCCTGACGCCGGACTCCAGGTACAGCGCGGCGCTTAGTGCCTGAGACGGATACTGCTCCTGCGGAATATGCGGTAGGAATCGCTTTGCATCCAGGAACACAGCGTGGCCGCCAACGGGCACGACCACAGGAACTCCCGCCTCCAGCAGAAGATGACCGAGATACTCCACCTGGTTGACCCTCGCCGCAACATGCCTGTCCTGAACCATCTCGTAGAGCCCCCTCGCCATCGCCTCCATGTCCCGGCCGGACATGCCTCCATAAGTATGAAGACCTTCATACACCACCACCATGGCTTTGGCCTCGAGAAACAGATCCTTATCGTTGCAGGCTAGAAATCCGCCGATATTCACGAGCGCATCTTTCTTTCCGGATACCGTTACACCATCGGTGTATGAACAGACCTCCCTCACGATCTCCCTGACCGATCTGGACTGATAGCCGGCCTCCCTCCGCTGGATGAAGTGTGCATTCTCCACCAGCCTCGTACCGTCGAGCATCACCGGTATCCCGTATCCATTACACATCTCTCGCAGAGCTACAAGGTTTTCCATGGAAAAGGGCTGACCACCCGCCATATTGACATTGGCCTCAATCGACATGTAGGGAATCTTCTCAACCCCTACCTCCCCTATCAGCGATTCCAGCTTCTTCAGGTCAACGTTGCCCTTAAAGGGATGCCACGACTCCGGGTCGTGGGCCTCATCTATGCTGACGTCGACCCAGGTCGCTCCCGCCAGTTCCTGGTGGACCCTGCGGGTGGTAAAGTACATATTGTTGGGGATGAAGCTGCCCGGCTTGATCAGGAGTTGCGACATTATGTGTTCGGCTGCCCTGCCCTGGTGGGTGGGAACAAGATACCGGTAGCCGTATATGTCCTGCACGGCCTTGTCGAGGTTGTAGAAGTTCCTGCTGCCGGCATAGGCTTCATCCCCCAGCATCATGCCCGCCCACTGATTGTCGGACATGGCGTTCGTCCCGCTATCGGTCAGGAAGTCGATGTAGACCTCGTCTTCCTTGAGCAGGAATGTGTTGTAGCCGGCCTTCTTGATCGCCTGTGACCTCCTCTCCCTGTTGTCGGCAATCTCCATCTGCTGCCTCGATAACAGCTCAACGACCTTGATTCTGTACGGTGGTGTTATGATCTGGAATCTCTCGTGCTTCGCGTCCTCGTTCATGTCCCCAATTTAACACACCGGCATATCGCCAACAACCCCCTGATATCTGCTACCGGACAGGAAAGACGGCACCGTGGACAAGCTCAGGCCATCACCACAGGCTGTTATCACCTTCATCCAGCGGCGGCGTATGTGCCGTGGCTTGATGACAACAGTCGAAAGGCACTCGGTAGGACAGAAGATGCGACACCGAAAGGCGACAAAGCCCCGCATTAATGCAGATCAGTCGAGTGGCGTATACTCAAGGCCCACAGCATCCGCAACCGCTTTGTTGGTCAGTCTTCCCATGAAGGTGTTGACTCCCTTCTTCAAGGCCCGATCAGAGGCTATCGCTCCCTCGTACCCGAGGTCTGCCAACTTGAGAGCGTACGGGATGGTGGCATTTGCCAGTGCGAACGCTGAGGTCCGGGCGACGGCGCTGGGCATATTGGCCAGGCAGCAGAAGGTCACACCGTCAATCACGTAGGTCGGACTGTCAAATGTGGTCGGCACCGCACCTTCAACGCATCCACCCTGGTCGATCGAGACGTCGACAACCACGGAACCCTTCCTCATCCGCGAGATCATCGGCCTCGTAACCAGTCGTGGAGCCTTCGCCCCGGGGATCAACACCGCGCCGACAACAAGATCCGCATTGGCTACAGCATCCTCGATGTTGCTGCTGTTCGAAACCAGGCAGACAAGTTTGCCATGCAGAACGTCGGAGAGGTATCTCAACCTGTCGAGACTCACGTCCAGAATGGTCACGTTGGCGCCCATGCCCAAAGCTATCTTCGCCGCACTCGCACCGACGCTTCCTCCACCTATTATGGCGACACTACCGGGGCCCGTCCCGGGAATCCCACCCAGCAACACCCCGCTGCCACCGCTCTGTTTCTCCAACCAATGACACCCGATCTGAACCGACATCTTGCCGGCGATCTCACTCATCAAAGTAAGCAGAGGCAGTGAGCCATCGTCCAGTTGCACCGTCTCATAGGCGATCCCTATCACTTTCTGCCTCAGCAATGCCCTGGTCAACTCGGGTGCCGGCGCCAGGTGCAGAAAGGTAAACAGTATCTGGCCCTCTCGCAGCAAATCGTATTCCTGGGGCAGAGGTTCCTTCACCTTGACTATCATCTCGGCATCTCCGTACACCTCCGCAGCCGACCCCGCAACAACCGCCCCCGCCTCCATATAGTCCTGATCAGATATCCCGCTCCCCTCACCTGCAGATCCCTCGACGATCACACTGTGGCCGCCGGCCACAAGTGTGCGCACTCCTGCAGGAACCAGGCCCACCCGGTACTCGTGGTTCTTTATCTCCTTAGGTACGCCGACTATCATGTTCCCTCCTTTGTCTCCACAGACCGGCCTTTTCCGATGTCACACGATTGAGCACAACCTTTCGATCGTGAAAGCCCTTGCAAGAACCATTCCGCGCATCACCTCTATACATCAAGCCCGATGCCACGTCAAGAGTTCGCTGCCGGCATGTGTTGAGTATTATGTCGCCTTGCGAAGCAGCAGAGCGCCCACCGGGCACACGGCAACACAATCGCTGCAATCTTCACAGCCGGCCCTCCCCATCGGCTCGTCTCCAAACGTGGTGATCATCCTGCGAAACCCCCGATAGGCTAAGCCGATCACCCCTTTACCCGGCTTCTGATTGCACACCCAGACACATCTGCCGCACAGCACGCACTTGTTGGGATCATACACGAATACCGGGCTTGTCGAGTCCACCGGAAGCTCCGGAAGGATCTTCGCAAACCGCTTGGTGTTGATCTTCACCCCGAGGTGCCCGGCAGCAGTCTGAAGTTCGCAGCAACCGTTGGCCCCGCAGTTGCCGCAATCCACAGGATGACTGGCCAGTAGCAGTTCCAGAGCGGTCCGGGACAGCCTTACAGCGCTCTCCCCCCGGGTGTTGACCACCATCCCCTCAGCTACCGGTGTAGTGCAGGCGGGCACTGGACTGCCGTTACCTTCGACCTCCACGAAACACAGGCGGCAGGCAGCGGACGGTTCGGCCCTATCGCGGATAGCGCAAAGATTGGGTATGTAGATGTCATTATTGAGAGCTACCCAGAGGATAACCTCCCCCCGGGCAGCTCTCACCCGTTTACCGTCGATCGACAGCGCAACCGTATCTTCTCTTGCCAGCACCTCACCTCTGCCCTCTCTCAAAGAAGAGGACTTCTCAACCACAATGCGCCTCGCTTACCAGTATTCTGCCTCCTAGAAGAGCCCCTGCACCTTGCCGGTCTTCGTATCGACATCCACCTTTCTGAAGGCGGGATCGGAACTCGTCCCCGGCATGAGACTGATCGTCCCGGCACATGGACAGAGGAACTTGGCCCCTGAGTAGATGAGCACATCACGGATCGGCAGGGTCCATCCCTTGGGAACGCCCTTCAAGGTAGGATCGTGCGACAGACTGAGATGAGTCTTCACCATCATCGTCGCATAATCATCATACCTGGAATCGGCCTCAAGCATCTTGGCTTTGGCTTCAGCATCGGCAGTCCATGACACGCCGTCTGCTCCGTATACAACCCTGGCGATCTTGTCCACCCTCTCTCGCAGCTTCATCTCCATCGGGTAGAGGAACTTGAACTCGTTCTCTTCCTCGCAGGCCTCCTTCACCGTATCGGCCAACTCAAGGGCACCGTCGCCACCCTTCAGCCAGTGCTCGCTCAGAGCACAACGTGCTCCCGCCTCCTCGGCCGCCTTGCGCACCATGGCGATCTCGTCCTTGGTGTCGGTATGAAACGCGTTTATGCAGACCACAGGGTTGATACCCGCCGCCCTGATCGTGTTGATGTGATGGAGCATGTTGGGCAGGCCCTTCTCGAGAAGCCCCAGGTCTTCCTTGGTATAGGACTCGGGCAGTGGCCGACCTGCGACCACGGCCGGTCCACCACCATGCATCTTCAGTGCCCTGATGGTGGTCGTGAGCACCGACACATGTGGCTTGAGCCCGCTCAACCGGCTCTTCACATTCCAGAACTTCTCGAATCCGATATCGGCGGCGAATCCGCTCTCGGTCACATGATAGTTGAACATCTTCAGCGCTATGCGGTCACCGATGATCGAGGACTGCCCAACCGCGATGTTGGCAAAGGGACCGGCATGCACCAGGCATGGCTGATACTCGGCCGTGCACATGAGCGTGGGGTTGATCGTGCTGCGCATCCAGGCGGTCATGGCACCGCCCACCTCAAGGTCACCCGTGGTAACCGCCTTCCCATCCCTGTCGAAGGCCACGGTTATCTCGTCCATCCTCTTCCGCAGGTCTGCAAGGTCGGTAACTATCGACAGCATGGCCATGAGCTCGGAGCTCACGGCTATCCCGAACCTCGATTGCATGGCATAGCCATCCATGCGGCCACCGAGGCCTATTACGATGTTCCTCAGGGCCTGCGCACAGAAGTCGATGATCCAGCCCATCTCCACTCTCGTCGGGTCGATGTTAAGACGGCGCATCCTTGTGCGCTTGGCCAGTTCCTCATCGTTGTAGTTACGCTCGTGCTGCATCCTTGATGTCAGGGCCACCATGGCCAGGTTGTGAGCGTTCATTATGTCGTTGATGTCACCCGTGAGCCCCAACGAGAACTCGGTCATGGGAATAAGCAGCGCGTTACCGCCGCCGGCAGCGGTGCCCTTGATGTTCATGCTGGGCCCGCCAGACGGCTGACGTATGCAGCCGCCCACATTCCAGCCTCGCTTACCCATCCCCTGCAGCAGCCCCATGCTGGTTGTGGTCTTCCCCTCACCAAGCGGCGTCGGGGTAATGGCGGTCACCTCTATGAACTTACCGTCAGGCTTATCCTTGAGGCGATCCATTATCTTCAGAAAGTCGAGCCTGCACAATCTGCCCTGAGGGATGATCTCGTCCTTCTGCAGACCCAGCTTTTCGCGCCACTCATCGGGAGTCGGCATATTCCCCTCGGCCGCCTCCGATATCTGCCAGTCTTTCATCTTAGTCGCATCATAAGCCATAATAACCTCCTCTGTTATTGCTGCAATCCGTCACTTACCGGTACGATCAGCCCGGCGCTCGGCAGCCACTACGGTGTTGACCATGAGCATGGTTATGGTCATCGGCCCTACCCCACCGGGCACAGGGGTTATGGCACTGGCCTTCTCCTTAACCGCCTCGAAGTCCACGTCGCCCCGCAGATCGGCAACCTGCTTGTTCGGATCCGCCTTGCTCGGCTTCCATCCGACGCGGTTTACTCCCACGTCGATGACAACTGCCCCTTCCTTGACCATGTCCGCCTTGATTACCTCAGGAGCCCCCATTGCGGCAACCAGGATATCGGCCTGCCTGGTGATCTCGGCCATGTTCTTGGTTCCGGTGTGCACCACCGTCACCGTTGCATTGGCCCGCTTGTTCTTCTGCACCAGCATGGCAAGGAGCGGCTTCCCGACGATATTGCTCCGGCCGCATATGACCACATGCTTGCCCTCTGGCGAATTGCCGCTCCGGATCATCAGTTCCACGGCGCCGTGAGGCGTACAGGGCATGAAATGCGGCTCGCCTATGAGCATCTTGCCGACGTTGATCGGGTGAAAGCCGTCCACATCCTTGACCGGCTCGATCAGATCCAGCACCTTGTTGGAATCGATGTGCTTGGGCAGTGGGAGCTGAACCAGAATACCGTCAACATGCTCTGCTGCATTCATCTCCTTCACCTTGGAGACCAGTTCCTGCTCCGATGCAGACTCGGGGAGCACGATCGTCTCTGACCAGACACCTATCTCTCCTGCTGCCTTCTCCTTGCCAGTCACGTAGGAGACCGAGGCGGGATCCTCTCCTACACGAATCATGACCAGTCCCGGAGTGACACCGCGCTCTTTGAGCTTCGACACCCTGCCCACCAGCTCGGCCCGGATCTCCTTCGCTACCTCAGTTCCTGATATTATCTTTGCCGTCATGTATACCTCCTTTCCTGTTGTCGACGCAGTCGTTAGACGACAGACATCTACTGGCTAGGACTAAGTCGCGCCGCAATGCCTTTCAACTCGCCTATGACCGCCGGTCCTGCACCACTGATGGGAATACTGCCAAGCCCGGCTTCGATCACCGTCTGGTCATAAGGGATGAAACCAAGAAACTCGAAATCTGGCATGGCCGCCAGCAGGAAGTCCCTATCACCCTCACCACGAATCTTGTTCCCGACCACCTTAACGTCAGTGATCCCGATGTCTCCCGCCAGCTCTCTGACTCTGAAGGCCGTCTCAATGCTTCCCCTGCCCGGCTCCACCACCACTATCAGCTCATCTACCGCCTTTGCCGTAGCCCTCCCCAGGTGCTCCACCCCCGCCTCCATATCCATTATGACCACCTCGTCTCTCCTCAACAGCAGGTGGGCAACCAGCGCCTCCAGCAGGGCGTTCTCAGGACAATAACATCCACTGCCCCCCTTCCTCAGCCTGCCCATCACCATGAGCTTGATTCCGTTATGCTCAACCCAGTATTTCTCCGGTATGTCATCCACCTTCGGATTCAGCTTGAAGTAAGGTGCGGTCTGACCGGGCCGGGCACCCGTCCTCTCCTCGATCAGGTCGCCCATCTCAGATATGGGGGCTATGCTATCGGCGTCAGGAAAACCCAGGGCCGTCGCCAGCGTGGGATTGGGATCGGCATCGATGGCCAGTACAGAATATCCGGATTCGTGGAGTATAGTAGAAAGGAGAGCGACCAGCATTGTCTTGCCGACGCCTCCTTTGCCGCTAACAGCAACTTTCATCCCGGACGGCGAATTCTAACCTTTGGCAGAAGCCCAAGTCAACCTGGCATAACGACAGGTAACTGTCAACTTTTGGTCGGTCAGAATCCCGGACGGCCATCAGCTTATGCCTCCAGTTCCGTGGATCAATGCCCGCAGGACTTGCACCCAGGGGCGATTCTGGTCTGGTCCAGATAGCGCGGGCAGACCGGCCTCTAGCCAGACTTCCTCTGCCGTGTCTGCTTTCGGTTTGAGCTTGGTGGTTTTCCGACCTTGTCGAGGNGGNT
>SL_5KL_010_SEDDRAFT_10000518_pt1 | contig 24753 bp, 29 predicted proteins | sample SodLakKL_010_SED_FD_9118 | JGI IMG/M metagenome (IMG submission 9118) | reverse complement strand
AAATGCAACAACTTTTTTGGTCAAAAATCTCAAGTCTAATAAAATCAACCAGTTAGAGAGCCAAATTTTTTGAAAATAGTTTGTATTTTCTGTATGGAAGCTTCATTAAAGCAGTTTGAGAATGTAAAAGAGCATAATAAAAGTATACTATAGAATATAATTTATGCGCTCAAATAGTCAATAGTATTTTATATCAAAATATGCAAGTCTATATAAATCAATGACTTACAGAACAATTTTTATACATACATTATAAGCAGCAATTAAAAACGCAATATAAACGCAATACAAAATATATAGTGTATATATGTATTGAACTAAGTAAATATATATAAATCAATATGTTATGTTAAAATAGCAGTAAAATGAAGAAAAAACGCAATATAAACACCTATATACTATATTCTGTATTGCGTTTATATTGCGTTTTAAGTAGATAGCCAGATTATTTAATACTAATTGTCAATTTAAAAATCCAAGAAATATATTTCCCCAAAATCTTTCCTTAATCTCTTTAGCTTTTGTTAACCAATCGTGTGAGTATCCTTTATTAAATTCAAAAATCAATTGGCCCAAGGTATGCTCTATAAGAAACATAAGAGGACGTTTGTTATACCATTTGACAATCCCCTTTTCTCGGAGATACTCCTCCACTTTCTTTAGTACATATTTCTTTTTAGCCTTTCCTGCTTTCCATTCTTCTTTCCATATCTCTTCTGCCTTAACGACAACCGAAAATATATGTTGCCAGAGTGCTACGTAAATTCTTTTTCCAAGACGTTGAAGAATCCCGACACCGATGTTGATTAGTAATTGACGAATCATCCCATACCCCTTTCTGCAATAGTGAAACCGATAGTTCTTATTTCGCAAATATGATTATGGTCTAATGTACCTACACCATTCATCTTTACAAGAATATGTTTTGTATTTACCAAGCCTAAACGCACGTTCCATACAGATTTGGTATTGGTTTGTATAACACGATTTATCTTATTTACTCCTGATAAATCTCCGATAGGACTAATCTCCACTGCAACCTTTTCAGATACATTATCCAGTAACGGAGCTCCTGCAACATAGTCAAGTGTAACCTCAAGATCAACCATTACTGGGCCATAGGATATGCAATCAACTTCTACCGTGTGTTCTTGACTAAACGAAGTACCAGTTCCTACAATATTTTGGGCAAAATTAAGCCTTGTAAACCAAAACTCCCGATTCCATAAATGGTAGTATCTTTGACGTATGAAAGGAGCTATTTGAAAAGGAGCTTCGCCAGGATTATCCACAAGAGCCATACCAGCATACATATAATGTGTAATTGACGGATCGATACTTAGGATATTGTTAGGTGCTGGATACGTTCTGTCAACCACCACCATTAAACGATTTGTATGACTTGAAAAGTTAGGTGATTTTACCAAGTAAACGTGCAATACACGACCAAGTTGCGGAGGAAATCCAGCCCAACCTGAAGCTTGTGAAGGTACGCAGCCTACGTCAGGATCTGGATTTGCTGGATTATACTGAGCCCATGTATTTTCTCCTTCATCAGTAAAAACACGACTAAAGTTAATCACACCAGGATAGCCAATACCGCCCGGGTATATCCCATCGAATTCCTCAAAATAATCAGAATTAGAGCCGACCCCTTTAAGTAAACCTATTCCTTTTGTAACACCGATAAAAAACTTATCTTTAAGGTGAAATGGCTCTACAGGAAATATAGGATAAGATGTCGGTAAAATGTTTAGGTTTCTGGACAAATTATAAGCATCGGTAATCTTTTTATTGATTGCGGAATTCAATTGCCCTTTGTAATTATTCGCGGCATCAACTGATCCTGAGGATCGCAAAGTTAAACCTTCAGATTCGATAACATCCGCTATCTCCTCCTGTATAGCATTTGCTTGATGATACCCAAAAACTGTGGCAGGTGTAGGAGTTTCCTTATAATAACGCTTACCATCAATGACAACAAAATCTGGACTGTCTACTCTATGCATAGTATCCTCCGTAAATTAAAAAATCAATAGTTTCCAACGCTTCGACATCCAACGTATTTGGTATATCCTCTATACGTATCATAAACAATTCCACATCCGATTCCTTTGCGTATAGTTTTTCCAGTTCATCGAAGCATACCTTATACTTTACATTAAGTTCCGAAAGCTTTTTGTCCAGAATTTCTTTTTGCGATTCATACGGCACAATCTCTGGTAAAACAAGCAACTCACCAATCACATAGGCGTTTCTTGACGCATTCTCGGTACCATTGTGGAGCTCTTCTCTTATCTGCATATACTCTACTCTGTAATCTTTAAAGATCGCCTCAGCGGTCTTGTATACGTCCATAAGTGAAGATCTAAATTTCTTTATATTCTTTATTTGTGCATACTTAAACTTGGCGCTAAATTCACCAACCTTACTCTCTCTAATTGACTCCAGAGTTCTCAAACCGAAAAGAACGTCACCGTTTAAAACTTCCTTTTTCTTTGACATTAGCTACCTCCAATAGCTTAGGTTATTAATAATCTTTGGAAAGCTTTTCCAAAGATATGTGAATTTTATTTATTTCCTTAAGAATAACTTTTTCCATATTCGTAAAGTTTTCCGAAAGTGTATCATATTTATTGAAAAGAAGAACATCTGATTCTTTACTTCTGGTCTCAAGATCCAGCATCTTACTTTTACAATCCTCTTTGCTAATAAGACAGGATTTGATATTACCAAAAAAGAATCCAAGTGTAACAAGTCCACCACCTAATGTAAATGCTGCCGCAACAACTCCAATTTCCGTCATTTTCTTTTAGCTCCCTTATGCGAATATGTTAGCGGTATTTCCGATTATAGTTTGTATTTTCCAAGACCCAGCACCGGGACTATCTTTTGTACCTTTCCATTCCGCGTATCTTTCTATCGGACGTAAATCAAGATGAAATGAATAGGCTACTCCGTTGAAGTAAAAGCCTAAGCCATTAAATTCAGCCCTGATTGCAAGAACCCTCAGTAATCGTATAGTGTCTGGAGTTACAGGTCCATCTTTAAAGTCAAGATGAAAATCCACAGCTTCTCCATTAGGATGCTCTGGTGAAACATGATTACCAGTAGTTAAGCCGTTTCTTAGCAAGTGAATCCTTCTGTTTAATCCTGTTCGTACTTGCTGTAAGCAATACATTGTGGTTAGCTTAACATCCCGTAAATCGGCGCCAGTATTGATTACTTCTTGAGGAGTAAAGTTGATTATCCCGTGATCTTGAAAATTATTCCTAATTTGAAATAGATTTCCCATAAACTCCTCCTTTACATTACAATTATCCTACGTTTTTGTAAACTTTCGTGTTTCCTAAAAAGTCTTATTGATCTACCTGTTCTTTTGTCTACCTTACCTGTCATAATTAAAGGACTATCATGGTGCAAAGTTAAACCAAAAGCTTCTTGACCATCTTCCGTAGAAGCCCAAAAATGGGCGTGAGCCCCTTTACTAAAGAAACCACTTCCAGTTCCATGACTTCTAAAACCCCCAGGCAAAGCAGTAAAGCCAGTAGTGTTATTACTTGACTGATCATTTCCCACATGCCCCGCAGTAGCGGATGCATTCCACTCTCCACCAGAAGAGGCTAAAGATTTAGCCGCTTTATTTCCGGAAAAAGTGCTGTCCCAGTTAAAACCGTTAAATATAAGATAATCACGGAATTCATCCATTTCAGCTTTTGTAAATATTTTCCATCCTGGGTCTTCCACACCATCCCTAAATAATTTAGCAAATTCTGGATTCGCAACCGTAAACCAATTATAAAGATATCCTAAATCTTCAAAATTTTCTGGATCATTGTCATATACGCATCTTGCTGGACCAGAAAGTTCATCCCAAGTCTCACTGGAAGAGTCTTGCATCCATTCAGCACTATTGAACCGCGTATATACGTTATTTTCTGGTAAGTAAAAGTAGCCCACCTTACCGCTTGCGTGGTCAGAATCATTAACGCTGCCGACCAAAGAATCGTTAAGATATATACTGAATATATTGCCGTTAAGATCAACCCTGAGCTTAAAGTTTGTTATCCCTGAAAAGTTTAAATTGTTAACCACTAACTCTCCACCAGCATCAGACCACATTTGATTTTTAAAAAATCGTATCTGATTATCAGACGATACCCCATCAAGCCACCCGATACGTATTCCGAGAGCATAGTAATTATTTGAATCCGTAAATCTAAATACAATACCGCCATACTTCATATTATACGGATTATCATCAGCCCATGTGTAAACTACCTCAAAAGAACCGTCGTTTTCACAATCAAATTGATTAATCAGAAAGCCGCTTAAAGCTTGATCTGATTGTGGAAGAGCGTATCCTCCCGATTCATTCCAATTTCTATCGCCTACTGTATCCCATCCGTCAAGACTTCCACTTTCGTGATTATCAGTAAAGCCCTCAGAACCTGGCTCTCCTACAAGAGGAATTTCAGTTCCATCTCCCATTCTTGACGGACGAAAATTCTCCACTATAAACTCATAAGGACCGACATTAATTGTATTATAAGGATTTCCGTCAACATCAACTAAAGGAGCGGCTGTACCCATAAATATATTTGGAAATACTTGTAAAGTATTTGGAGGTATCACCTCTTCGTTTTCATTCCAAATAGCAGGTGATTGTGACTTATCAAGCGCCTCAAAGGTCTCATGCCATAATCCGATAGATACTTCTAAGAAATACCTATTCAAATTATGATCATAAAAATCCAGTAAACACTCAGGTCCGAAAGATAGCCGTATCCTGACAAGATTACTTCCTAAATTTTCATAGTTAATAAATCCAACGCCATTAGGTTGAATATACCAAATTTGATTCTGTAAAGTTGATAAAGCATAAGGCCAGTATATATCGAATGAAAGCACTTGACCCTCAATAGAGATATTTTCAGGATCTGTAATCTTAAAATAAAAGTTATAATGGGTTTGCGTATCTTCATAACTGGTATAAACTATTATACTCATTTATCAAGCTCCTATTTCTCATACTCAATGGTACAGGTTAAACTTTGCGCATCACCACTACTTGAGGCTATCCTTAAAATTATCCAATTGCCAGCACTCACATTAGTTAACCCTGTAGTAACAAATTGTCCTGTCGTTTTATTATCTACTGTAAGCGGACTATGTATATTATTTAAACTACCAGTAATATCAGAAGTAAAACCTAATTCAACCTGCATGCTGGGCGTACTATATGTACCTTCTTGCAGTACATAACTCACCCTTTTAATTGTTAGTTCTTTATCAGTAAACAAAGCGATTACTGAATCACCAGAAACTGGACTTTCAAGGTATATAGACTTTGTGTAAGGAATCGCACTTAAACTCTGTAAAGCTATTAACTCCGCTTCGGTTAAATGATACCTTTCATTTGCAGTACCACCTTGTAAACCAGTAAGTTGATTATGATCCCCTATAGGAGAAAGGGTATCCCATTCGTTTTGATTGTAAATTAGAATATTCCCAGTATCTTTATTAACGGTAACAGCAACACCACTTACAGGAACTTCTGCCCAAGCCGTGCCTGTATATTCGTAAATGTAATCTTTGTTCCAGCCATTAGCAGTTGCACTTGATATCCATCTATCGCCAGTATCTGGGTTTTCAGGTAATACATTTGACGGATCATAAAAACCATTAACACTGTTAAGCCATTCAATACCCTGTATTAATCCTTTAACATAATCCTTAGTTGTCAAATGTGAACCAGCAATAGGAGCAACACCCATCACTGGTGCAACAAACGGTACGGTGCCGTCTGCTTTTACAACGTTCGCCGAAAGTCTTAATTCGTTTTGGGCATTAAGCGAAAAATCAGAAGAATACTTTAACGTTATATGTTGGGTATCAATTGCTAAAGGAGCACTAACCGTTGCTGGAGAATGTATTGTATTAAGTTGGCTTAAGGTTAGGTGGTATCTTTCTGTGGAATCACCGCCTTGTAGCCCGTTCAATTTATTATGCATAGGTAAATCATTTTCACTTAACGGAGAAGAAGATACAAAACCCTCGGCATTTGACCTAAGGAACCCAGTTCCTAAAGATGTAACCTGAAGCTCTGTAATTCTTGCTTTCCTATCTTTAGCCAAAAACTTCACAGAAACGCCGTGAGAATCTTTTCCTCCCCACATTCTAAAACCCAAATGTGGGTCTGGATTAGGCTCGACCGCTACCTGACGTAAACCTATAGAACTGATAGCCGCTGATATTCTACTTAAGGTAATTACTTTCGACATAACGCCTCCTTATTGCCAAACGATAATAGTATGCGCTGGCTTTATTAACTCAAATATTTCCTGTAAAGTTTTGGAATAAGAACCTGAAACTATCCATGTAAAGTTCGCTCCTACTCCCCCCAGTCTGTTACCTATCCTATCTCCGACTCGAAATGCGGTTTGGCTATAGGATATGCTAATAATATGTCCTAATTCCGAAGCATACTTGATATAGTATCCCTTTGACATATCAGGATCCAAAAGTAAAGGATTGCTCTTACCAGAAGTGAATTCCGTTTGTACAAATCTTTGCCTCTCTTCAAGATCGGTTGGGATGGGTATTAATCCCGTATCAAGTCCTAAGGTTTTTATCCACGCATCAAGCATTTCTTGACTTAATCCTGGAATACTTTCATTTTTAAGATCCACAATTCTCTGGTGTAACCTACTAAATTCTAAAGCTATTACAAACAGTAAAAGGGCAAGCTTGGAGCCGGTGTGTTCAAGTGAAGCATACGGCACATCTTCCCAAGCTTCACCTAAGTCAATAGTATCTAAATGAAGAGGACTTCCTGGGGGCTGATCCTCAATCATAGTAGGAACTTTACCCATAAGAATCCGCCAAATAAATCCTTTCGGAAGTAAATTCCTTAACATATTGAAATAACTTTTAGCCGTATACTTTGTGTAAAACCTTAAACTTTGCATCATAACTCCGTAAAGGTAGTGCTAAGTAGAACAGGAAATTCAAACGTATCCGAATCGAAATGAATATTTTCATTTACGTTTAATGAAACACCGTCCTTAATAATATTTAATAACTGGTAATCGAAAACGCCAGAAGCCATTATTGCTGAACGGATATGAGCTATTCTTAAAATTCCGCCCGGCTCGCCTTGCTCTTTGTGAAGCCTGTCAAGCTCGGTATTTATTGAATCTTGCATTGCCGTAGTATACGGGTTTATACTTATTGAATACTGTAAATTTGAAGACTTATACGGGAAAACAAACTGTCCTATATTTACGTTAGCAGTAACAGGCATTTTCTCAGAAATGTGGTCTTGTACTTGTGAAGCCAATTCCTCTGATTCACTTTTAATAACAACACCGACAGTACCTGCACCGAGAAAAGAAGGAAATACCCAAGCTTTAATGACGCCGGGAACCTCTTTAGCCCATCGTATATAATCGAATTTATTACCACCCGAAACAGGTAACCTTATTCTCTCAAGTATTCTTTCTCGGTAAGCATCATCTGTTTCGGTTGAGGTACCTCCAGCTATGCCTTGTAAAGTTACTGCCTCACTTTCAACACCAGATATCGGAGATACTAAAAGTAAAACAGAATCCGCTGGAATGTTACTCTCAATTCCTGGCTCGTTAGCTGTTACACTTACCGATTGACTCAACACACCAACGCCAATAAAATGAACTTCCTCATCTGTAGCATACTCGGATCCAGTTTCAGGATGTTGAATAACCGTTCCTTCAGGAATGCTTGTACCGCTTTCACCTGTAAATGTAACGTTACCTGTTGCGAAAGTAGCTTGCCGACGTTCTAAACCCCAAACTCTTCCGTGCCTATCCACCCAATCGTTAGAAGCTTGATCTGGTAATATGTCCCTACTTAACTTTTGGATTACTCCGTACATTATGTAGAAAGCGCCAGCACAAACTAAAATTAATATGTCAAGAAGTCCTCTTGGAAGTAAAGAGGTAGAACCAGTTAATCTAACCTCTAAATCCGCTTTCATCCTGCTTCTTATAGTTTGTATAGAAGGTTTTTCAAACATTTAATTTCTCCTTAATATCTGCTTTTCCCAATTCAAGGAATACCTAAAGTTAAGCAAATCTTTTTCAGGTCGTTTTATCCGAATCTCAAAATTAACAGTATCGCCGATATAATTAACGTCAACCTCAATACTTGAGGCAATTTGCTCCTCAATCATCCAGGATAGTGCTTGTACTGCAAACTCCTCAAAATTGTTTAAAAAGGTGTTATTGAGTTTTTTCCTATGCAAAGTCCATAATTTTGAACCCACAGACTCCTCTAAAATAAGATCACCCCAAAATCCTCCTAAATCTTCTAAACCTTCAGGAAGCTCTTCTGGAAAAACTCTTGCATCCGTAAATAATGAAATAATTATGGCAGTTTCAAACCCTGCATCTTGTAAAGCATCCCTATCTTCAACGTCAATATCCGCAGAGTTTATACCCATAAACAATTTAAGATCGCCAAAAAATCTACTCATAGCATCCTCACAACCGATTGACCTGCGTTTTGTATATTAACAACTATCGGATATGTAGCTGGAGACGAACCGATAAGACCTGAAACTATAATTACCTCACTTTGTGCATTGTCAAGAACAAAAGGTTTTCCAATACTCTTGACTTTTAACGAATTTCCCTGAATGCTTCCAGGAGCTTCTACAGGGTCTTGGACAAACCCTGTAGTAGTAGAGAGCGCAAGAATAGAGAAGTTAACCCTATGATAGCCGTATGCGCTTTGTGAAGCAACCACAGTAGAAATATCACTTAACAAATTATTTACAGTAATTTCTACGGAAATAATTTGTGGATCTACTACATATCCGAGAGTCAATCCTTTCACACAAAGAAGATTTCCCACTCAATTCTCCACAGTTAAATTACCATCATTTACGTTTACCGTACCAGAACACTTAATAAATACATCACTGCCTTTTAATAATATATGCGTACCATTTCTATTATACAAACCAGAATCTTCTACGTCAATATTTTCAGGTTTTCCCTGCACATCACTGGCAATGATTATCGCAGATTGCGCTTTGTCGCCGTTCTTATTTAAAATTAGTAATTGCGCATCATTTGACGGAAGCGAAAAGAACCCGTAAGGCATCAACAACTCCACGTCCTCAAGCGATTCCTCTTTGGAAAGTTTTACTTTACATAAAGGAAAATCAGAATCAGTTTTCAATTCGGCTAAAATAGCCTTGCACACAATAGCGTTTATTCTCCGCTTTATAGGTTTAAGTAGGGTATATACATCTGATAATTTCACGACCACCCTCCAGTATTGCTCCGCTTCTTAGTTTTAGGGATAGGCTGCTTTTTGATAATTTCTGGTTGCAGATCATAAGCCAGCGTATCTACAAAATGCAACCTACTTTGCTTTCCTTGTTGTTCTGAATAGATAAAGTCAACACCGTTAAGTAGAAAGGTGTTATCAATATTAAGCTCCTTATCAATTATATAATGAATCTGATTCGGATGCCAGATTAACTTATCAGAAAAAGTCCAATACGGTACCGATATACTAATATTAATAGACTTACCGTATCTAATTCTTGATTCCCAAAGAGCTAAACTTTTAGCCGACGCATTTGTAATCCTATCAGTATGATTTACACATAAAAATCTGTATCTACCGAAAGCTTCATCTTTAGCGGTTCCCTGAGACCTTAAATCATTATCACTTACTTGACTACCAGAAGAATCGTTTGCCCCTATAACGGTATAATTTGAGTACCGTAATTTGAGTTCCAAATTTTGTGTTAGTTCTGTAAAGTTATGTTTAGCCTGTAAAGTGTGCAAGTAATCATCTTTAGTTACCCTTGTAAGTAATACGTTACCAAACGCATCTACTGTAGGTATGATATTTCTTAAACCGCAGGCTCTTTGAATTGCCTCATTGACAGATTCACCTAATTCCACAGTAAACCTATAAAACTTTTCAGTAACCTCTATTCCCTCTTGTATAGATACAGATAACCCGTAAGGCTTTATTAGCTCACTGATAAGAGCGGCAAGGGGAATATTTTTCCAAGAGGTAGGCTTCATTTCCACAGAGCAATCTATAAGGTCACTTGTTTTAGTTCTTCCTTGAAAGGAGTAACTTAAACCGTTCTCACTTCTTGACAAGCTTAAGGAATCAACATAACCAGTTAGTATTCTAACGTCACCTAAAAATATTGCTATAGGATCATACTCATTTATCGAAACTATCTTCCCATTCTTATCAGGCACTTGATGAAAGCTAAATCCATGAGCAAGCGAATCCAATGATCTCTGAACCTGAACAGCTTTCCAACCAACTATCTCCTTATTATTTTGAATTATTCGGATTTCGTTATTCAATTGTCACCTCCAGATCAGTATTACTCGGTAAGAATCCTGGGTGCTCAACCGAATTTCTATCGATAATATCCTGCTCTTTATCAATTGTACCGTATAATTCATAAGAAAGCACAAGCGCTGGTAATGAAGATGATTTATTTACGGCTGTGATACGAGCCAGTTCGCCCAACTTTTCTTCAAGTGTGGAAAATAGACTGACCTTAAAATCCGAAAGCAAATTATATTTTTCTTCCGTGCTAAACGGATTTGCTTTTAAAATGTCAATTATCCAAAAAATTTCATTAACATAAGACCGCGCCTCACGTACACTTGAAAAATTAATATTAGTGATTAAACCACCAAGTGTTGCAATCGTATAGTTTACAATTAAATCATCTATGGCGCCTGCAGGATCTTCCGATTTATCACTATACTGCATCAATTCTGCATCATCCAGCGTATTGCGTAAAGAAAAGAAAAGGGCTCTGGCTTCTCTATCAGATACTTCTTCATCACCACTTTCAGGTATTAAACCGAAAGTTATTAATCTTAACAAAGAGGCTGAAAGTTCTGCCCCGTCTGTTATTAGCGTTTCAACCAGTTCCAATGTTTTATTTACCTCATGCACAAAAGCAGGAATGTTACTATACAATTTCTTGGCATTATTAATAGTAGTAATGCCGACTTGTAATGTTTCTTGTGCGGCAAATATTGCGGAGAATGGTTTTCTTGCCAGAGAATATACTGATAAGAAGGTGTCGTTTACAGTAGAGAAGAGTCTTTGCCTAATGTTTCTTACATTTAAAGAAGGAACGATTTTTTCCTGTGCAAATTTTGCAGTTCCCTCTTTAACAAAGGATATTAAAAATCTTGCAAGTCTTCCTTCATCATACGTTTCGGATACCTCGAAAGCTACAACTTCCACAGTTATTCTTCCGAAATAAGGATGAATCAATACACCAGGCGAACCTTCATTTAAAACGTCAATTAAGGCATTCCTATCCGTAAAGTAATCATCACCGATAACATAGGCATTTATATTAAAGCCAGGATTCAATTTACCTAAGTCTTGTATATTAACCGAATCTCGGCCAGGGAATACGTCAATAATTTTTCTTCTACCGCCAGCTAAGTTATGATTCTGAACTTTAAACGGTATTCCTTTGAAGCTTGCTTCCTGATATTTTTCTATCCATTTCATTAGTAAGCCATCCCAGGTTCAAGTCTGCCTGATGAAGTTTCAATATTAAGACCACCATGCTCTTCAACGTCAACTCTACTACGAGGAGGAACACCTTCAATATGTAAAGTACCCTCAAACCTCGACTCATCCCGCGAAATGGTTGCGTCTAACTCCCTTTCCGCACCTACAGAAACCTCACCATCTGAGTTCTTTCCTTTACCTAATCCGAAAAATTTTCCAACTCTTGAAGCCGCTTTTCGCACGTTCTCAAAACCAGATATCACTTCACGAATAAGATAAATCCATGGTGCAAAAATAGCAGTCATTATTTTAATAGCAGTTTGTAAAGGCTTAGGTATTGCTCCCCAAACTTTTTCCCAAGTACCCTTAATAAAGCCTACAATGTCATTCCAATAAGTAAACAAAGCCGCAAATATCGCAATAACAGCCGTAACAGCCGCAACAATACCAATAATTATTGGGGATAGCTTTGCAAATACTACCATTACTGCCCCAGTCAATAACAACAAAGGTCCAATAATAGCAACAAGTGCCGCAATAACTACACCCATTAAAACAAAATTTTTATTTAAACCTGATAACCAACGCATAAGTTCGGTAAGTCTTTGCATAAACTTTGTGGCAAATTCGAGAACGCCACTTTCGGCAATTAACAATTGAAAAGATTCAAATGCGGATGCAAAGGCTTTCTGAACACCTGCGAGTCCTTCCATTTGACTTTGTGCGGCAGTTCCTGCTGCCCCTTCTGCATTCTCAAGTTTACCTACAAGATCATCAAAAGCACCAACTCCTTGACTAACAAGAGCTGCCATTCCAGGCCCAGCACGTAAACCAAAAATATCTAACATATCGGCAGTAGATGCGCCTGCTTGCTCCAATTCGTGGATTACCGCACGTAAACTGGTTACGTTACCTTCAGCATCAACAATGTTTTGTTTAGGAATCCCTAATCTGTCAAGTGCTTCTCTGGCAGATGCAGTAGGCTTTGCTAATTGAGCAAGCGATTGCCGCAAAGCAGTACCAGCACGTGATCCCTTTATACCTGCATCGGATAGCTTGCCTATTGCGGCAGTTGCTTCTTCCATTCGTATACCCATTCCAGCCGCAACAGGAGCTACGTATGACATAGCCCCACCAAGCTCTTGTAAACTGGTATTACTACTTTGAAAGCCCTTCACAAGTAAATCCGATACCGCACCAGTTTCTGAGGCATCTTTGTTATAACCTGTCAAGATGTTAGAAACGATATCCGCGGTTTGACCGAGTTCCATTTGAGCGGCAGCGGCAAGATTTAATGTTGCAGGCATTGCGGAAAGAATTTGCGTAGTCTCAAATCCAGCCATACCTAAATAGCCCATAGCCTCGGCTGCTTCCGATGCGGAAAAAGCAGTAGTTTCGCCGAGTTCACGGGCTTGTTTACGGAGTGTATCTAATTCCTCGCCAGTAGCTTCCGTCAAGACGCCGACGCGGTTCATGGCTTTTTCAAAGTTAGCGCCCGCCTCTAAAACACCTTTACCAAATGCGACTATAGGAACAGTAAAGGCGGCCGTCATTGCGCCGCCTGCAATAGTAAACTGTTTACCTAAAGCATTAAGTCTTTTTTGAGGACCGCTAAGAGATTTGGAAAGTTTGTCAACTCCCGATATTACTACTCTAAGGTTTGCCACGGCGGACATTCTTATTTATCTCCTTTACTCTTGACATCCAAAACTTTATATCATCGGCATCAAATTCCCAAAGCTCACTCGGAGGAAATTTAAAAACATACGCAAATAGGCCGAGAGATTGTTGCCAATCTACTGGCCAGCATTCGGCAAAAAACTGTTTATTTCCTCCGCTAATTTTACCATGTCAAATGCACCGAGTTCTTCTATTACGTACATGGGCTCATTACACACCCTCGATATAAGGGAAAGCGTATCATCAAAGGTCATATTCATAACCTTTACGCCCTTGAAATGCTTTGCTTTAGGACTTTGCCCCATGGTAAGTTCTGTTATTACTCTTTTCTCACCCTCCTTAGATGTTATCTCTATAGGATCTTTAAGTGTAATTGTTTTAGGAAATCCACCTTTACCCATAACTACCTCCATAAATTAAAAATTGTGTGATTTACCGAATTTCTTCGGCGTCAAGTCCGTGAAATAAAACCTCTATCTCACCTTCCTCTGTTGATATATCTCCTTCTCCAGCATACCAAGCATTCTTAAGGATGATTACCTTTCCGTTTTGCAACTCAAGGGTAATAGTTGCATTTGTTACGTTCAGGATATCATCAACGCTAAGATTTCCAGAATCAGTTATAACACCCTCTATTCTCGGAGCCTGTACCTCAGTTTTATATCCGTGAACAGAAGAAGCACCGATTATGGGCTCACGTAAAGGTCTGCCGAGATTATAAGTAAATTCTCCTTTAGCATCCCTTTGTACGCCGTCAATTTTGAGATAAAATATACCCGCTCTTGCTTTACTATCGGACATACGTAACTCCTTTCAATATTCGATACTTCAAAACCAGATATTAGAGAAGGAACTGAATAGTTCCAGCGCCAACTCTGAATTGATTAATAAGATTCGGTGACAATAGGAAATTCAATCTGTTCGGATCAGAGGCATCCCTCTCAACAACAAGATCCTCTTTAAATTGATCAATATCCTCAACAAGTCCGAGATCTTCCTGCCATGTTTTGAAAATATTGATTGCCTCACTTTTCGCAAACTTAGGTGTAAGGATCTGCTGATTAGAAGGCAGCCTCACTCCGTCATTGGCAAGTTTTGCCCTGGGATATTTTGTTAAGAAAGTATTCCGAAAATCAAACCGCAGATACATTAAAGTGACCATAGTGTTTGTGTCAAGATAAGCAGTATCTGGAGCACCCATAGGATTAGTCCTATACATTGTGATTGACCTCTGAATACGCACCACGTTCCCATTATCAACATAAAACGTGGAAATTCCAGAAAACAGTAAGGAGTTATTATCCTGCCAGTTAAATCTGTCAATTACATCTGGAGCAGTAATGCCGCGCAAAGGTAAAGTTTGAAAAGGACGTGCAGGATCCACTTCGCTGGAAGAAGCTTCTTGAGCGCAAACAGCGGCAGCGAATTCCTCGGGAGATTCGGGAATTGCTTGGCAATGCTTACAAGTTACGTGAGGAGAATTCCGAGTTGAGCCGAAAGTATTCAGATCACCAACAGAACCTCTTTTTCCTATATACGCTACCCCGTCAATCATTCTGATAGGCCCGAACCTGTCTTCCAGCTCAGCTTCTAATGCGGTAAGGTTTGCGTTATCAGTCCATGGGCAAACAAACATCTGGAACCACTCATCTCCAAGTTTGTCAAGTATGTCGGTTATGTCAGAGTTTCCGTCACCATCTTCCATCTCTACCTTGTCAACATCGGTAGATACCCCATCAGGGAGCATTGCATCATCCGAAAAGTTGACTGAAATGTCAATATCATTACCGTTTATTCCAGCGTTCTTAGCGGTAAACGTTATAACGCCAGCATCATTTGTTGCGGTCACTGGTAGTAAACTGTTAGCATTTACTTCCGTGACAACCTTATCTGCAATAGCGGTAGCATTATCATCTGCAAGAATGCCAACGTTTACTCTTTTACCATTTACACGTAAAGGAAAAATACTTGTGCTGGCTGCCGTACCAGATACTGTCAAGTCACCTGAACTTTTAACGCCAGCAGGCAAATCAACAATTGACATACCGTAAACTTCCACAGTATTTGTGTTTGCAAACCACTTTTCAAACATACGGGCAATTTGACTTCCTGCGCCGTAAAACTTGTTAGCTTCATCAGGATTACGTACAAGGTTCAACTTCAAAGCCTCTTTCGTACCTGTACTAAGCTTCTGCCCCATAATAAGAACTTTATATTTCAGCAAACTTGGTCCAGATACTGCCCGTGTAGGATCAAAATTTACATAGAAATAAGGAACTCTTATATTTGAAGGAATTGACATACTAACCCTCCTCGTGTTTAGGTAAACTGTTTACTAAGTATAAGTCATTCCGTTTAATACGACGCCTGTAAAATGAATTATTAGGCACTAAATCACCTTCGTTATTAACCTGACTCGGTGGATCTTCTTTGTAAATAACTTTTCCATTGACGGGTTTGACAAAAAGTAAACTCATTTTAACCCCCAAACCTAATAAGATCTTCCGCAATCTTTTGTTTTTCTTTATTATACTGAATAAAGATTTCAGATAGTTTCTGTGGCTGCTCTGTGGCGTATTCTAAGCTATCCAGGTACTCGACTTGATAAACAATTTGTATAGTGCTTATATCTTGCTGTCCTTCGTCCGAGACAGTGCTTGGCGTCGTCCTCAGATACTTTACATCTTGCACAAAGTCCAAGTTCAAATATGAATTATTTTCCATTGTATATTGAACTTCTAAAGCCCGAGCATCAAGCCAACTATCAGCTTTCGGATTGAAATAGCAAAGAATATGGATGTTAATGTCAACCATGTTCCAGTAGCGTCTCGGTCTACTATCTTTATCGTTACCAGTTTCTCCTGTAAAGTATATCAAAGCGCAAGGAACTTCCGATAACCACAAAGAATTAGGTCTTGACTCGAACACCTTATTCCCTACGTCAAGATTATCCTTTAGTAACGAAACAAGGCGTTTACGGATAATATCCCTAAAATGGATCAAATTGTTCTGCTTAATTGACATTTGGCCTCCGTTTTAGAAATATTGACGACAACCCAGTTCCGTCAGGTTCTATTCTATCAATGTAGTACCGAACGTTCTTTATAATGAGACTATCCCCATTATCTGGAGTTTCCTTAAAAATATCCGAATCTATTTGACAAAATGGTTCGGTCGATGAAACGCCAATTTTCTCACCTGAAATTTCAACATACGGATCATCAAAAACTACGCATACTGGATACTTTGTTCCTGACTTATGTAAATATTGAACAGTTTCTCCAAACTCTTTAGGATTCAAGAAAGCTTGACAAATATCCTGATGCATTAACTCCTTGAATGTTGACAAAAGCTGTTCTTCAACAATAGGAGAGCCGACCACTGGTACGCACACAATGGAGGTAGCTATCGTCAACGTGGTGGTAATTGACGGTTTAGATACCAGTGAGTCGGCAATTATTGAGAAAGGGCGCAACATTGTTTGTCAACTCCTATCGACAAAACTAAAAATCTTATTCGGATCGTCAGGCCAGTTTATAGGAATATTCTGACCGCTAAGATTTAACGGTAAGCCCTGAGCATCCGAAATCAGAAAAAGTAAAGGTGACGTGGAAGCAGAGCCCGACTCTTTGTAAATGATTAAAAAGTGGGCTTGCTTCTCACTAACGACTCCGCTCACTATCGTATCTTCGGCGTCAAGCACGCCGCGTCCATCAGTTGACTTATTATTTATTGGTGCGAATGTTAACCGCTCAACTTCAGGCACATCTGACAAAAATTTATGGTTGACAATGTCCGGAGAATAGTTCGGACCGACAACCACAACATTGATTGAATCATTTGTCCAATCAATATCACCATTTGCAAATAAGTCCAACGCATTGTCGTAAGGAATATTCATTACAACAAACCTTTCGCGGATTCGATTATTTTCGGAGCAGTAGCTTTACCGATACCTTTAATCTTTGTCAAGCTTTCAGGAAGCGCATTAGCCAAATCCTCAACAGTTTCAATACCTGAATCAAACAGGGATTCTGCCATAGCCTGATCTATTCCATTAACTTTACAAAGATCATCAAGCATTTCCCGATACTCCTCTTCGGTAATAACTTCCGCTTCAACGGAATCTTCATCAGAATCACCATTATCAGGAGTTTCCTGAGTAGTTTCCTGAGTAGTTTCCTTTTCAGAAGAGCTGGCTTTATCTACGCAAACAGCGGCTCCTAATTTGATTAACCGAGCCTCTTCTTCCGCAGAATATTTGAGAACAGTGCCCTTATCATGGACACCGCTCCCATCAATTATTCTTGTCAATACTTTAATCAAAGCTGCCCCCTTTCCTTAGTAAACAGTAGCACAAAAGAAAGAATCAACCTGATGAGGAACAAGTAGAGGCGCTGATTGCAACATAACCCATCTTGCAGAAGGATCTTTAGAAATCCAAGACTTCGGAAATCTGGCAATCTCAATCTCATTCTCCACATCCTCTATCGCACCGTAATGGCGAGTAGCCCGTGCGCCGTCACCAACCATAATTACAGATTGATCTTTGACGTACTTGGTAAGAGCACCTGTATCTGGATGATTGTATGTTCCTGCGTAAACCCAAAGATCAATTCCGGGCTCATTCAGGTAACCGAGATATCGAACACCCTCTCTGTTGTATTTCTGAGGATTGATTTCTCCCATGACAATTCTCCGATTGTCAAGGAGTTCCTTAACAGTTTTACAACGGAGCAGATTCTGCCCAGCACCAACACCGAGAATTGCTTCTTTCGGATAGAGACCAGAATCATCGGCAATCAACTGAACCCAATCAGAAAAATTCTTTATAGGATCAGCGGTATCGTGTTCATCCCATTTTGCGGTAGAGGCAAGTGTAGGAAGATGGGTCGAGGCAAAGGCAAAATCGATTTCCTCATCATAGCCAGTACCTTTAACTGTAATCTTACCTTCCTGAACAGCCTGAGCAGCCTGAAGCTCTTCAAGCCTGTCAAGACGTTCACCGAGTTCTTTAAGATTCTTACCGACCTCTCTTCTTGCACGTTTAGCGGAAGTATCTTTCATATAAACGGTTTGACCAGCAGGTCTTTGAAGAAATTTATCAGCCTGAGTTGTCATTTTTTCCTTGACATAAGGAGCTTTATACGTTTTGGTAGAATAGCCCTTGTTTTCAACGGTTTTACCCTCATGCTGTGGTCGAACGTAAACAGCAACCTCTCTACCACCCTTTACAATATCAATATCGATATTCCTTGACCCATGTGTTTCAGTATCACCGAAAATATGCCGTGTCAAGAAAGTAGTGGGTGCGTAGTTTTGCTCTAAAGCCCGTACCATTGCTCTGGTATCATACATACTTATTGACATAACTTTTATACCCTTTCCCTTGAATCGTTTACAAGAATGCCAACTTCGCGGAGTTCCGCAATATGATCGGCGACTTCGGTTGATTCAGCAACAATAAGCGCATTCCCATTGAAGTGACCAGTTTTTGCCGCGACGGCAACAGCATCATCTGCGGTTGCGCCTTCGCCTGTGTCAACATCATGCAGGAGTACATACTTTGCTTTTTCTGATCCGTCAGCAGGATCAGCTGCCTCTGCAACCAGCTTTGCTTTACCGGTGGCAGTAACGATACCCAGAACAGAACCTCTTTTTACGACGCCTTGACCTTCAAGAACTGTGACCTCATCCGAAGTAACAGGGAAGTCTCCGTAAAATAGGTTATCTGCAACATAGGTATTAGATTTAGGTGCTAAACTCATAAGTAAAGACCTTCCTATTGTTAAGAGTTATTTGATGCCTTCAGCCATATCTTCGGATATAGCCTTAAGTTCTTCCTCTTCCGAATCGTAATCACCAGAAGAGCTGCCAAGTTCTTTTGACTCATTACCCAAATCCTGAGCATCGGCCGTAAAGCCAGTATCGATTGGAAGAGTTCCATCTTTTTGCGCTTTAAGGATAGTGATAGCCACTTTCTCTGGTGAAGAACCATCAGCTTTTGCTTTACTGATAATGTCCTCAGCACCAGCGACACTCAGGTCGTCAATACCTTGAATACGCTTTCGCTCCTGAGTAACTGCTTCCTTTATCTTGGCGTCAACTTCGTCGGAAGTAAAGCCAGGATTTACGGAAGCAACACCCTCCTGAAGTACCGATTGGTAAACGTCAGGATGTTCAGCTTTGAGTTTATCCTTTGTTAAACTCATATTACCTCCTTTATTTGTTGTAGAAATAATACCTTCCGTCGAAATAACACCAGTCAAAGAACTGATACCGTCAACCATTCCTTTGTCAATAGCGTCTTTCGCCAAGAACATATCGCCTTGTCCGTAGTTATTGTAAACATCATCAAAAGAAGTACCTCTGAAATTAGCCACATCTTCTATGAAAATTTTAGCAAGACCGTCAAGTATTCCAATGAGTTTTTGACGTCCAGGATCTTTACTTATATCTTGACGTTTATTAGGAGAAAGTGTGGAAACTATTTCAATATGTTTAACCCCTTCCCGTTTATCCCTTTCGCTTGTATCACTATAAGAGGCTACTACGCCTATGCTTCCCACTTCGCCTGTTTTATCGATATACATTCGATTACAAGCGGAAGCGATCCAGTAGGCTGCGCTTGCAGCCATTCCGTAAACATAGGCTATAGTAGTTTTACTTGACTCATTCACCATAGTCGCAAATTCGTGGATGCCCGTTATTGCGCCACCGGGAGAATCAATCAATAACACAATTTCCTGCACATCCGAGTTTGCTTCCGCAATCTGAAAATCACTCATAAGTGTGGAAATAGATGCAACGCCAGAGATATCCGAAAAGAAAGTAGCTTTCGGTATAATAGGTCCTTCAATAGGGAGTATCGCTTTGCCATTTTTAATATGAACGTTGGTAGCTTCTCTTAACATAGGCAAGCCGTCAACAAAAGAAGCAAAAGTGGAAGGGGATCCGTGAAACGTTTCCCTATCAACCTTAATCCCATCTCTATTTACAAAGTGATAAATGCCCTCAAGTGCTTCGGGCTTAATAGCCCAGCTTGTTGACACCAGAGCTTCCAAAAGATTTTTATTCATCCTTATCCCCATTCTCATTTGTATTACGTAAATCAGGATCCATATTCTGCATATTGCTATCAGAAGAAGGATATGGGAATTTATTATCGATAATGGAATCCCGTTCACGTGCTAACCTATGTAAAGCATCATCCCAATTACCACCATTAATTGCTACATACTCATCCTCATGGGTTGCCAGATAATTTTTTATCTTTAGTTCGGAAGCCCGAGTTTCCTTGTATGGGTCAATCTGACCCTGTCCTGGGCCACCCCAAATTGATCTGCACCAAGCGTAACGTATTGCAGGATCTGTATAAAATCCGGGAGCTTTTACTCTTCCCTTTTGTATAGCCTCTTCAAGCCATATTTCATAAATAGGTTGACAGATATTCCGCACCATCCATGTACGTATTTTTCTGTAATATTTCCATGCCTCAAGTAAAGCGGCTCTACTTGCTGAATAAGAGGCAGAAAAGTGTAGGATTAGCTGTTCATAAGGAATTTCAAGTGAAGATCCTAACTGCTTTATAAGTGCATTAAAGAACGGCTCAAAAGCTATGTTCGGACGTTTCGGATCGGCAATCGAAATATCTTGACCAGTATCCATTTCGATAACGTTACCCTGACCCATCTCATAAGTAAATTCACCTTCTGGCCCATCTTCAATCTCTTGACCCGGTACAAATCCTCCTTGTAAACCACCTGCACCTCCCGGCATTGTCTTTACAAAAACAGTAAAAAATGAGGCTAAGACCGCGGCGTTTAACTCAGATTCCGCAAGTCTTGTAAGTTGTTTAAGGGTCTCAATCACTGGAGCAAGAAGCGGTATACCTCTTCGTTGACCTACACGTTCTTTAAAGTAAACGTGCAACGCATTCGGACGTCCTGATCTTGCACCGAAAGCTGGGATTCTTTTCCACTTCATATCTTGATCATACGGATAAGCTTTAGACGTTTTAATATGGTAAGCTTTAGGAGCTCCGTACTTGTCAAGCTCTATACCGCCAGCTACCTGATGCGAATCGGATTGTAGATCGGGATTACTTATTCTATCAGCCTCGATAAGCTGAATACGGGTATCATAAACGCTACCAGCTCTTTTTATTTGCGGAGTTAATATTAGTAAATCTCCGTTAAGCAAGATAGAGCATAGGATCAAATCCTGCATATCGTAGAAATTTTGGTTCATTGTCAAATCACAATGTTTAGACTCAGACCAAACGCGGAATTCACGTTCCGTATTTTCTTCCCATTCACGTGCTTCCTCTTTGGAAATCCCAAGCTTACCTCGGTCAATTGATGAACGGAACTGAAGTCCATAACCTACAGCATTCGTTTTCACTCTACGAATAGCACCTGTAGCCATAGGAGCGTTCATATAAAGATCACGTGAGGATTCTCTTATGTCAGGGAGAGTTGGAAGTGTATCTTCGTCGGCTTCGCCACTATCGGGATGCCAACCCTTCATTGAATTTTTATTTGACTTTGAGGATATGAAACCGCTTGCGGTAAGATAATTTGAGGCAGCTTTACATTGGATTCTCCGTAAGCCAGCAGATGGGCTAATTGCCATTATAGCCCGATCAATAAACGATAATTTTACATTTTGAGCACCCATACTATAAAGATACTATAGGTGCTTTAAGAAGTCAAGAATTATTTTTCCAATTGTAAAAAAAGTTTTTAAGTATCTCTCGGTATTACCCTCCTGACTCTCATTGCGCCACCATTCTCTAAACTGTCAAGAATACTTTGCCACTCTTTACGGGAAGTAACTATCTCCCGTAAATTCGCCCTAACAAGTTTCCTATTACCAATTTCGTAACGTTGATTATTGAGAACGGCTTTTTCAGCTTCTGTATAAAGCTTAACCATGTTCCGTGCCTCAATCATTCGCTCTTTCCTACTCATAGACTCACTCCTTTAGTTAAAGTCCTTTGGATACTCTTCTTTTTCTACGTTTCTTAGGTGCGCCGATAACTTGATTAGTTCTTTCCAGTAAATCAAAGTTTGGGTCAAGAATGTTAAGTGCGGATATAGAATACACCCTACAGTCCAGTGCTTCGTTTCTACGTCCTTTAGGACATACCCACTTTAACTTTTTTCTACCGTTATTGACAACCGTTGTCAATCGTTCAGCCGTCAATTTTCTAAAGTATTCAGAATCATATTTACTTAGTTTAGGGAAATGACAATAAGCTGGTCCAGGATCTTCCACTGACAATTGAGAGTATATCCTACTTTTCAACTCATCCACATAGATGATAAATAAGAAGACACCATCTTGATTTTTCTTTGTAGGACGTTTTAAATATCCTTGACCCCAACCGTCACGTCCCTTTACAGGAAAGATTCTCCTATACTCTTTGTTTAAGCAGAACCTATATACAACTCTTGCCCTATGCCCCGAGTCAATTCCTGTACAGGCTATAGAAAGCTCAACCCCATTATCATTAAAGTAGGTAGTTTTCAAAAACGTATCTAATTGTTCCCAAACAGCTTCGTGCTCGGTGTCACCCATAAATATCCTATAGTCAATAGACCACGATTCTTGATTAACCCCATAACCTACAACTTCACATTCAAGCCTATCGTCTTGCACGTCAACACCAGCAGTAATTACCCTTATAGCATTAGGAATAGTGTCACCGTAGTCCTCTTTTCGCTCTTCAAGCCAACTGGATTCAATTGACTTCCCAGCCTCAGAAAAACTCTCACCGAGAACCGTATTAATAAATACCTTAAGGGCTTCTTTATTAAAAGTCTTTGTTGCTTTAAGCCAAGAACGAACAGCCTCTTCCCAAGAATAAAATCCAAGTGGGCTATACAAAGAAGAAATAGAAAAACTCGCAATCTCGGCACCAGGATTTTCAGCTATCCATTTAGCACCGTTTTCTTCTGCAAGCATCCACGTTTTATATCGTTCAGGAATTTCTCCTTCGCAATGTTTACAAATCATTCTAACCGTTTTAGGATCATCATTGTCATACTTCAAACGATCCCAAGTTATCTTCTGCAAACCTTTACAAAAAGGACAAGCCACGTGATAATATCTCTGATCTCCTTCCTCAAATAAAGGCTCTATCTTAGAGGTCTCCTTTATTGTCGGAGTTGATAAGTAGTAGATCTTCCTTCTTGGAAAGTTTGACGTTCTCCTTACCGCAATTTCTACAGGATCTCCCTCATCCTGAATATCAGATTCAAAACTATCTACCTCATCAAGTATCAAATATTGTATCGGCATAGAACGTAAGCTGGAAGCACTATTCGCGCCTCCGAGCATAAGTATACCCCCAGGGAAATTTTTAACCCTGATAGTATTAGAAGAATCTCGGCTTTTCTGTTCTCCAATCTTGTCAAAGACATTTGGCATAGTCCTTACCGACTGAGAAAACCTCTGCTTTGAAAATTTCTGCACGGCTTCAATTGTCTTTTGAACATAAAGTATAGGACAAGGATTATAATCGATTGAATAGAAAATCCAGTTCAAGGCGAGCTCCGTAAACCCTAATTGCGCTCCCTTGATAACTGCAATTTCCTTTCTCGGAGACTGCGGAGATAATTCAAACATAATTTCCTTAAGGAAAGGAAATCTTAACGTTCTCCAAGGACCTTGCTCACTGGAAGAAGTAGAAGGCAAGATTCGATAACGATCCGACCATTCGTGAACGGTAAGCTCTGGTGGAGGAGATAATGAATCAAAGAAGCTTTCTACTAACCTTGCGGCATTAGCACTTATTACCATAAATTATTCCTCATCATTGTAAACGTCCTCATCTTCGGCATCTTCAAAATCCTCATCTGGGACTGGAGTTTTATCTATTGACAAGCCTGTCATTGAGGCTTTTAATTCGCTAATCAGGAGCTTGCGGACATTGTGTGGATTATCTTCTGCGGCTAATATTTGGTAAGTTCTTTCTACTACGGCAAGTATGGATTGTTGTGTAGTTATTGCGACCTGTCGCCACACTCTTTCAATCTCCTTGACTTCCGCAAGCTTCCCAATCATCTTCTCATATTCAACCTTAGCCTTCTTGGCAGAATAGATTTCCTTTTGCATCCTCGCTTCGGATATTGACATTAGGTGTTCTTGCGCTTCCACTTTCTTGGCTTCTTTCGCAATGCGACCATTCCTAAATTCGATTTTTGACGAGGTAGCCATAAATTTTTCAGACTCGGAATCCCAGTCAATCAAGATCCTTTGACCTCTTTTTATGCCCACAATTCTCCCGTCCGCAACAGCTTTACGAACGGTTTGCATCTTAACTCCGAGCCTTTTTGCAAATTCTCGAACGGTAACTTTATCGGTATTCATAGGTACAATCTCCACTTTTTTATTTGTGCGAATCGCCTTGGCCAAGGTCTTGAAATGACTCAAAGTGGCGATATCCATATATGCCCTACAGCTCCAGGGACTAAAGAATTCCCGAAGCTCTGCTTTACC
>SL_5KL_010_SEDDRAFT_10000517_pt1 | contig 24759 bp, 33 predicted proteins | sample SodLakKL_010_SED_FD_9118 | JGI IMG/M metagenome (IMG submission 9118) | reverse complement strand
GTTCTCCAGGTCCTCGTCGAGCCATGATTGTGCTTCGTTCCCAGGATAAACGCTAGATATCTCCGTGCCTTCCTTTTCTCTGTATAGTATATAATGTCCCATCTCATCATCTTGAGGTACGCCGCAGTCAAGTGGCTTATCCCACCTCAATCTAACTTTCTCATCGCCTGGAAACGCCTCTATATTTCTGGGAGGTAAGGGCACGTTTTGACCCTCCACCCATAACTCTAAACCTTCGGAAAATTTGCTCTCTTCCTCTTCCTGGATCATGGCGGTTATCCAGTAATGGTACGTTCTTCCCTTCTCTACGTCTTCGTCTAAATATTCGTAAGAGTCGCCTTCCACCTCATGGTACAATAATTTAAAACAAGCCGTCAAACTCCTATATATCCTGAATCCTCTGATCCGTTCTTCACTTAAAGAAAAATTCCACTCTAACTTTACCCCCTCATCGGTATAGTTACCAAAAAGAATCGGCCTCTCTTTTAGATCTGAGATATCCTCTAGAGTGTTCTCGCCCGATGAAATAGGCATAAAAGATAAACTGACCAAGAAAAAGGAAAGAGTAACCATTAAACACATCTTCATGGGCTTATTGGACATGGTTGGAACACTTCCTTTTAAGAGGTTGCGACCGATATTATTTAAATCTATCCTTTTTGGCCCCTAACGGGTTACTCCAAGGGCTTGAACTCGGCCATGAAGTGACCGAGCAGTTTCGGAGCGTAGGTTCTCTCTAATCCCTTTATTTCATCTCTCTTTTCGTAAAGCTTTTGGATCGAATGCGCCACGTACTCTAGTTGATTGAAGGTGTACACTCTCCTTGGTATCGCCAGTCTCATGTTCTCCATCTGGGCAGGTATTATATTCCCTTCTCCGTCCAGCTCACCGAAAGCACTGGTACCCAACTCCACGCCGCGTATACCCGATTCTTTGTAGAGTTCCGTTGTTAAAGCCTGTGCGGGAAAGTTCTCTTGAGGTATATCGGGTAAAAAACGTTTTGCATCTACAAATACGGCGTGACCTCCGGCGGGTTCGATGATCGGTATGTTTCCTTCGAGTAAAAGATCCGCAAGGTATCCAACCTGTTGATGGCGGTAAGTTTGATACTCTTCTTGGACTACTTCTATTATGCCTTGGGCCACGGCGGAGAGCTCCCTGCACGCCAGACCCCCGTATGTGGGGAATCCTTCGAGGATTATGCTCAAGTTTTTAAATTTTTCATGCAGCTTTTCGTCTCTAACACCCAAGAGTCCGCCTATATTGACTAGGCCTTCTTTTTTGGCACTAAAAGTGAAGCCGTCGGCATATGAAAACATCTCCTTGGATATATCTTTGATAGATCTATCTTCGTATCCATTTTCTCTCTTTTTGATGAAATACGCGTTCTCGGCAAAACGACAAGCGTCCAAAAAGAAGGGGATCCCGTGACTTTTTGCCAACTCAGAGACTTCTTTTATGTTCTCCATGGAAACTGGCTGACCTCCACCGGTGTTGTTGGTGATGGTCAGCATTATTATGGGTATTTTCTCAATGCTTTTTTCTTGGATGAATTCCTCCAGCTTCTGAATGTCCATATTGCCTTTGAAGTCCGTGTTGGAGTCCATATCGTAAGCTTCCTCTACAACCAGATTAACGGGTTCTCCGCCTTTGTGTTTTACATTGGCTTTGGTAGTATCGAAATGCATGTTGTTGGGAACGTAATCTCCCTCTTTCAAAAGAGTAGAAAAAAGAACATTTTCCGCAGCCCGTCCTTGATGCACTATAACGAATCTATCGAACCCTAATATATCTTTTACCACTTCTTCCAATATATAATAGGAGTCGCTACCTGCATAGGCCTGCTCCGTTTTTACCATCTCCGACACCTGTTGATCGCTCATGGCGGAAGTACCTGAATCGGTCAACAGATCTATAAAAACATCTTCGGATCTTAATTTGAAAACGTTATATCCTGCCTCTTCGATCTTCTTTTCTCGTTCATCTTTAGACAAACGTTTTAGATTTTTGATCATCTTTATCTTGAAAGGTTCCGGTCTTTTCATCGTTTCACGGAGGTGTAACTTTTTTATTTATAATTAATTTTAGGGTGGTTTCGTCTCTTTTCCGCAAATATTTAAAAAGAGTAGTGTCATTATTTAAAAGATGTCTATAAGAAAATGTAAAAAAGGCGACCTCGAAGACGTCATCAAGATAGAAAAGGATAGTTTCGAATATCCATATCCTGATGAAGTTTTTTACCAGTATCTCGGAAGTGATCTGTTCCTGGTCCATGAAGATGACGACCATGAGGTCACGGGCTACGTCATGGGTGAGAAAAGAGATGGATACGGGATCATCGTCTCCATCGCTGTTTCTCCGACACAGCGTCTTGAAGGTGTGGGAACCTCGCTCATGGAAGCCGTCCAAAAAGCCATGGACGTGGATAATTTTTTTGTCATTGTGAGACCTTCTAACGAGAAGGCTGTGGAGTTTTACAAAAAATTAGATTTCTTTAGAGAAGGAAAGATCAACGATTATTATAAAAACAAAGAAAGCGGTATCGTGATGAAAAAAGTTAAAAATCGGAAAAGTTAAATCTTATACTCTTCTATACTCTCAAAAACAGAGGCAAGTGAGGATGGAAGTCCGGCAAAATGATTACCAAGAATTGCTCCAAAAAGAGCAGAGAAGACGAAGAATAAGGATATTTAGGCATATCGCGGGCATCATCCTGCTAGGTATCCTTGTTGTCTACCTTTATCTCAATTGGAAAGGAGACACCAATGATATACTTTTAACCGGTGTTGCGGTTTTGATGATCCTTTATTTCATCTACGCATCCTACAAGGACGGTTCCGCTCTCATATCACTGACGGACGAACTACACTTCGAAGACGGGGACATAATCAAATACAATCCAGATATCAGTAAAACAAAAAAACGTATACCTCTAGAAAATGTTTTGCAAGTTTACTTCGACGTGACCGATAAGCCTAACCTCATATTCGTGGTTTACGACCAGAAAGGATGGAAACGAGCTGAAAGTTTTTACAAACAGAGGATACTAGAAAGAGAAAAATTTATAAAAACGGTGAAGAAAGAAGGGCTTTTCAATAACGAACCCATCACATTCAAGGAATTAAAGAAAGAATTCAAGTCTGGTCGTTATTCTGAGTGAATACGTCTTTGACCAGCAAAAAATTGATTACGAAGTATGTTTTTATGTATACTGAGGTGTTGATATGGAAAAAGAAGTAGGGACGGTATTTAAGTACTTCAGAAAACCGAACGTGGCGGCCATAAAGATAGAAGATGGAACCCTCGAGATCGGAGATACGATACGATTTAAGGGGGAGAACACCGATTTTGAACAGGAAGTAAAATCCATGGAGATCCAAGGAGAGGAAGTCGAAAAAGTCGAAAGGGGAGACGATGTAGGGATGAAAGTAAAAAAAAGAGTTCGTCCCAACGATAAAGTTCTTAAGAAATAGTGAACGAACCGTTGGTGAACTCTCTTTTACTTCTTTTACTTCTACGACTCGTCTAAATCTTCTGCTTCTTGATAGTTGTTCTGATCCTCTATGTCTCCTGCAGTTTGTTGATTAGGCTGTTGAGGGGGCTGTTGATGCTGAGGTGGTTGCTGAGTCTGAGCGGTAAATCCCTGGGCAGGGGGTACATGATATTGAGGGAAAGCTCTGTTCAGTGCGCCCTTGACCCTATCCATCTTGATATACCACAATAAAATGATTATGAGCCCTATGATCACGCCCAAGAGCAAGAAGATAACNCCCAGGATAAGCCCCAAAATGGTGGCGCCGTGTTTAACACGTATCCAGGTACCGTCTTCTTGTGGGTAAAACTCCACTTCATATGAGTTCAAAAAGCCGTCCCCTTCGAGACGGTTTTGATATCCCCGTAAAAGAATATTCGCCTCTGCGTTAAAGACGGATTGTATCTTACTTTTGGCCGTTTCAACGTCCTCGTCGGTAAACAAATTTTGATCGGTTATTTCGATACCATCCATGTATATCTTGGCAACATATGTTCATAAATCCTATTTATAACTATAGGTTAGATGTTAGGTTCACACCACTAGTTCGTCGTTCTCTTGCTTTTTTACGATCCGGTGGGCTAGTTTCTCTATATCTATCAGATCCTGCTCTGTTGGAAGTCCTTTCACCATCACGGGATTAAAAAATTCACCCTTGAAGCTTTTCAGTATGCTCTTGATCGTTTGGGGCGTCTTTCCACCCCAGCCGTAGGAACCTATGAGAGAGGCGTACCTAGTCTTGGGCCTGAGTAGAGCGAAAAGATGTGCCGTATAAACCGCTTTAGGATGTGGACCACCCAACACGGTGGGAGTACCGATTACAATCGTTGAAGCATCTACCAGTGAAGAGGCTAACTCCCCCATATCCGTGGTTGCAAGGTTAAAAGGTTGTACAGATACACCTTTTTTCTGCAGATGATCAACTAAGTGTTCTACCATGATCTCCGTGCTCCCGTGCATCGAAACATAGGGGATCACGACTTCTTCTTTTACTTNGTCTTTCACCCATTCACCATAGGCATCCAAGATGAATTTTGGATCGCGGTAAACAGGACCGTGGCTCGGTGCGATTATATCTATATCCATCTCCTCGATCTTGGCTAGATGATCCTTGATGGACTTTCTAAAAGGCATCATTATCTCTGCATAATATCTCTTAGCTGAGAGGTAAACTTTTCTTTGATTTTGTACGTAAAGATCACTGGTTGCGAGATGAGATCCAAAAAGATCGCAGCTGAACAGGATCTTTTTCTCCTTCAGATACGATACCATGGTCTCTGGCCAATGCACCCAGGGCATATCCATGAATTTCAAAGTCTTGTCTCCCAAGGATAATTCGGTCCCGTTGTTAACTACCTTGAATCTGTTCTCTGGTACATGAAGATGGTCAGTAAGGGCTTTCTTGCCTTTGGGGTTGGTGACAACCTCTGCTTCAGGATATTTTTCCAAAATAAAGGGTATACTTCCAGAATGGTCCTGTTCGGTATGATGCGACACGATATAATCGAGGTGATCCGATCCAAGCTGTTCGAGGTTATTTAACAATTTTTCTTTTTTGGACGGATCCACAGTATCTAGAAGAACTGTCTTTTCACTCCCCTTTATCACGTAAGCGTTGTAACTTGTCCCGTCAGGTAAAGGGATGAGTTCATCGAACAACTCTCTATCATAATGCTGCGCTCCAACTTCATAAACTTCATTTAACAACTTTCTTACCGCCATCTGATCACCTTTGAGGTCTACCTGAACTAAACGAAAAGATTTAAACTTTGTCTTCTCCTTTTTTACTGAGTTCATTTTGGCCTTTATCCAGCAAAGTGATGATCAACAAGACTAGACCGGCTAGAAAAAATACTATACCACAAAAATTCATAGCCAATATAACTCCATGCTCCAACAAGGTTTCTTCCGGTTCTTCTCCAGGCTCTTCTTCCCTCTCCCGAAAATCATCTAACATAATGTATCCCATGGAGATGATCAGTACCCCTATCACTATCAAAGCTAGCCCTATCTTCAATCTACTTCTCATCATATTGGCTCTCTGAAACGTTTTACCGATACATAGGATATTTTCTTCGGAATTCTTTTTTTAATTTTTTTCTCAGCTCTTCATCAGTTTTTTCCTGCTGTTCTAGATGATACTTGAACGGAGAACCACCGTAGAACGGACCTAACATCAAGTAATCTTCCTTTTCGCCTTCCATGGGAAGAGTAGGTTTTTTCCTGATCTGCTTTTCTAACAATTTTTTCTTACTGTCTTCATCTTCCGCCTGAGAAAAACTTTCCATGAACTCCTCGATTTCTTCTTTAGTGAACCTCCTAAAGCCAAATCCAGGAAGATCCTTTTCGAGTTGATCTTTCTCCACCTTTATCTCGGTTCCCACTCCCAAAGGATTGTTGTTGTATATCGAATCGAGTTTTATGAAGTATCCTTTGTCTTCATGTATCACATAGATATTGAAAAAATCCTTCGATCTATGAGTCCAAAAACTCCATCCCCGAGGATTTTCCTTGTAATCCTCCCAGAATCTTTCCATCAACTCTTCGATATTTTTCATACTCACATCAACCGAGGATATACGCGCGTTTACATCAAGAACGCCCTTTGGTTATCACTCATATCTATGAAATTATTGGCCGCTTCTTTTAGTTCTTTAGATGCACTTTTCTCGAACGCGAGAACTTCCACACGGCAGCCGCTGGCCTGGAGATGATATACCAGGTGGGTAAAATCACCGTCTCCAGTCACTAAAGAAACCACGTCGAGCTTACTCGATATCTTCAAGGCGTCTATGGCTATCCCCATATCCCAGTCGCCCTTTTTTGCTCCGCCGTAGTAAGTTTTCAACTTCTTTTTCTTCACTTCATAACCTATCTCTTCCAGCATATCGAAGAAATTCTCTTCGTCTGGCGTGTCTGCCTCGATGGCGTAAGCGATCGCTCTGATGATCTTTCTGTTCTGTCCCGCCTTTTTCAGCAGACCTTCGAAATCGACTTTTTTATTGTAGATATTTCTGGCAGAATAGTACATGTTCTGAACGTCCACGAATATACCTACTCTCTGGTCTTTGTAGATTGATACCATTTTTTCTCCTCTGTATTTGATCACTGTAAGTTTTTTAACCCGATATAGTCTTTTTGTTTATTTTTAGATTTTCGGAAAAGATTTTAAACCTCGTCAGAGTTTAAAGTAAAGATAAGATGATCTCTAGAGAGCGTGCGGTAGATATTATAGATGAAAGAGTGGATACCAAAAATTTGAAGAGTCACATGTTTGCAGTGGCTCAGATAATGAAAAGGTTGGCTGAAGAGATGGAGAAGGATGAAGAGAAGTGGGAGATCTTAGGTTTAGTTCACGATGTGGATTACGAGCAAACTAAAGACGACCCCGAAAATCATGCTTTGAAATCGGCGGAGATGATGGAAGGAAAAGTGCCGGAGGACGTTATCAGAGCGATAAAGGCTCACAATTGCAAACATACTGGAGTAGAGCCAAAGAAAGATATGGAGCATGCGCTCATCGCCGCAGATGCCGTATCGGGTTTAGTTGTTGCGACGGCATTGGTCATGCCCAACAGTAAAGTAAAAGAGGCGAGGCCAGAATCCGTGAAGAAAAAATTTGACGACTCTTCCTTCGCAAAGAACATAGACAGAGACAAGATCTTATCCTGCGAAAAGATAGGGCTCAGTAAAGATGATTTCTTGGAACTCGCTTTGAGAGCTATACAGGATATCGACGAAGAGCTAGGGTTGTGAATGCAGATATGAAGGAAGAAAGACCCGGGGAAGAGGAGCTGGAAGAGCTTTATAGTGACTTCGAAGAGCCGGAGGTAAAAAAGGAAGAGGTCACTCTGTCCAGCCTAGAATTCACGGGAGACTATCCAGATTGTAAGGGCGAAGCCGTTATAGAGATCGCGAAAGACGATAAGGTGGTGGGCGTAAAACACGCTAGAGGTGAAAAGTTCGTACTCCCTATGGGCCGGGTGTGGGAAAAAGAGGATTTTGTTGAAGGTGCCAAGAGAGAAGCGAGAGAAGAAACTGGACTAGAAGTAGACCTTAAAGGTTTGAAAGAGATCCGTAAAGTCCTTTTCCATTTTTCGAACGCCGAACTCGAACGGTGGCATCTCCTTTTTGAGGCAGAATCTGTAGGCGGAAAACTAGAGCCTGAAGACGAAGAAGAGATCGCAGAAGCTAGACTTTTCGATACAGATTGGTACTGGAGTAGAGGATTCTACATCCTACAATAAAGAAAGATAAATGTTTTTTCGGATCTATTCAAACTTATTCTTATACACGAACTCATCGAGATCTTTTCTTTCAGGCCGCTCTTTCTCGATCTCGATCTGTTCCTCGGAAAGGATATCCACCATCTCTTCCGAGTGTTTTCCCACGATTATCAACGTTATCAAGTTATATTCGTCCGGTATATCGAGCAGTTCTTTCGCCTCAGCTCCATCGAATCCCGCTATAGGGTGAGCTACCAGCCCCATCTCCGTAGCTTTCAACTGTAAATAAGCGGAAGCTTGACCAGTATCGAAAAGATGGTATTTTCTTTTTTGAACTTCGCAGTCATCCTCCACTCTACTGAAAACGCCGATGATAAGAGAGGCGTTCTGAGTCCATTCGTTACCCTGCATCATGACATCTTCCATCTTTTCTAGCATCTCATCATCATGGACAAAAACAAAATTCCAGGGCTGATTGTTGAAACAGGATGCCGAGAGTTGAGCAGTTCTTGCCAACTCTTCGATGATCTCGTCAGTTATCTCCACTTCTTCCAAAGACCTGTAGGCTCTTCTTTTTTCTATCACATCATCCAATTCCATAATCTTCACCTCCTTTCTTCCAATATTTTCTTTACCGCCTCAAATCTTTCTTTTTCATCCATCCTATCTTCCATAGGATTTTTTTCAGGATAAATCTTCTCGTTGAAGACGGGCATCTTTTCTTTGTAAAGTATACCTATAGGGATACTTTCTTCTTTCTCTAGCAGTTCTACCGCTTCTTTTCGGGTCTCCGCAGGTTCCTCCAACACTTCTACTAGTTCATTGTACTTTTCATATGTATCGTTAAAGGTAACGCAGGGCTGAAGCACGTCTACCAAAGAAAAGCCTTGGTGCTTCACCGCTTCGACGATGAGTTCGGTCAGATGTGCCATCTTACCGGGATAACCTCTGCTTATGAATCCTGCTCCCGAAGAGAGAAGGACATCTAAAGGATCGATGGGTTCTTCCACGCTGCCGTCGGGTGTAGAAGGTCCCTTGAATCCTTTAATACTGGTGGGGGATTTTTGACCCGTGGTGAGAGCATAATTACCATTGTTATGTACTATCAGAGTGATGTCCGAGTTCCTTCTAGCTGCGAAGATCAAGTGAGCTAAACCTTCGCCGTAGGCATTGCCGTCGCCTCCGAAAGCGATCACCTTTAGGCTCGGATTCGCAAACTTCATCCCCTGGATGGTGGCGGTTTCTCTTCCATGGAGTGAGTATAAACCGCTGAGATTCAAATAATCGAATATTTTACCGTGGCAGCCGATGCCCGCGGAGATCAACAGATGAGATCTATGGAAGCCTTCGCTCTCCAATCTTTCCACCGCCTTTTTCACTGCGTTGAGTATGCCAAAATTACCACACCCAGGACACCAAGTATTTTCCACGTCGCTTTCAACGGAAAGTTCTTCATCCATCTTCATATTATCGCCTCCTCTATCTTTTCAGCGAGTCGGGCGGGCTCGAATGGACGTCCATCATATCTTCTTATCACTTCTTTTGGCTTTACCCTACACTTTTCCCTCAGAAGAGATGCGAACTGACCGGTGGAACTCTGCTCTACCACTATGACTTCCTCATGGATGTACTCCTCCAATTCCCAGAACGGAAAGGGATTTAAAAATAAAGGTTGAACGATCTTTGCATCTATATCACCTGAGATCAAAGCTTCTCTTACGCTCATGGTGGTTGAACCATAGGTGAAGATTATAGGGGTGCTCTCACCAAATTCATTCACACAGTTTATGTTTTTCAGGTCGAGTATAAGTGTTTCATTTTTTTCTCTTCTCTTATCGTGCATTTCGGAGATCATATCAGGATCCTCTGTGGTATAACCCATCTCGTCGTGTTCATAACTGTTCCATTTGATAAGATCATCTGATGGAGGATATTTTAAAGGAGATATGCCGTGATCGGTTTTTTCGTACCTTTTATAATCATCCTGGTCCTCATCAGCCTTTTCAGTTTTAAAAACACCTTCCTCGAACTTTTTCATATCGATATCTACGCTCATACTGCTTTCACAAAGATGCTTTTCCGTTAGTAATATACCAGGGGTTTGATATTTCCATACTAGATCCAACATCATGTTTGAAAGATGAAAAGCTTCTTCGATGCACCCTGGTGAGGATACTATCAAAGGAAATTCTCCGTGTCCCTGATTGAGAGCAAAGTGTAGATCACCTTGTTCAGTATATGTGGGAACTCCCGTGGACGGTCCTGGTCTAGAACCGAGGACGAATAGTATGGGTGACTCTGTCATCCCTGCAAGTGAGATGGCTTCTTCCATGAGTGCTAGACCCCCGCCGCTACTACCAACCATAACCCTAGCCCCTGGAACCGTAGCTCCAACGGCCATGTTGGCCACGGCGATCTCGTTTTCTGGATGTATAGACATTATATTAAGATCATCTCTATGTGTAGCAAAAAAGTGCAGTATGGACGATGCGGGAGTCATGGGATAACCTATGTATATGTCCAAGCCACCTGCGGCGGCGCCTAAAGACAATGATTCATTCCCAGTGATGACCGTAGAATGGGTTTTTCCTTTTTTCAAATCAAATGTTTCATCTATATTCTCTCCAACTTTTTTGTACACCTCTTTCGCAAAAGACAAGTTCTCTTCAACACCTCTAGAATATTCTTTTTTGATCATGTCTTCAAGACCTTTTTTGTCCATACCAGTACAAGCTGCTAAAACAGCTATACCGGCCACACCTTTGATCAGATCGGGCTTCGAGTACTCTTCTGCCATCTCATCTAGAGGAAGGCCCAGCCCCTGATCTCTCTCTCCCGAGTCGTTCGAATTGTAGAACATGATCCCTTCTTTAGCTAGATGCTCTTCGTGAAGATCGCGGCTCCGTTCGTCCAGGTTCACTATCAGGTCCACTTCCATATGATGACTGTAGACTTCTCTAGTGGATGTGCTCACCACGGAAAAATTATGCCCTCCTCTTATCAGGCTCTGGTAATCGTTCATCTGAAATGATTCTCTACCAAGGTCTAAAAAGAAACGTGTAGCGGCCGTTCCCGCCTTTTTGACTCCTTCTCCTGCCTTTCCTCCTATCAAATACGTGAAAACATCTTCATCTTTCATCTTTATCCCTCTTTTTAGTGATATCACATCATTATATTTAGTATTTTACTCTTACAAAAAATGAAAAAAAAGGTTTTTGAAAGAAGACCCCGTCACTCATCATCTTTGCCTTTTACAGGAAACACGGTTTCCATGGGTCGCTGTCCTAACTCCTTATCGAGCATCATCAATCCTCTGTAATCGTCTCCTATCATCTCCAGTTTATCTACTATCGCTTCAGAAGATTCCTCTTCTTCCACCTGTTCGTCGATGAACCACTGCAGCATCTGTAGGGTCGCTCTGTCGTTCTTCTTTTCCGCTAGATCCGCAAGTTCGTTTATCCTTCCAGTGACGTACTGTTCGTGCTCATAGGCTTCCTTGAACATCTCCAGCGGAGAGTCCCACTCGATCTTCGGCTTCTCTATGGCTTCTAGTTCAACCCGTCCGCCTCTGCTGTTAACATATTGGTACAACCTCATACCGTGGTTGATCTCCTCTATGAACTGGGAGTGCATCCACGTTTCGAAGCCGTCCAAGCTCCTGGACGCGAACTCAGAGGCCATGGACAGATAGATGTAAGCGGAGTAGAACTCCGCGTTTATCTGTTGGTTCAGTGCTTCTTCCATCTCCTCATCTATCATCTTCATCACCTTCATGCGGAGAACTTCTTGAACTTGGTCGATGATACACCACATACGGGGCAGTTTTCAGGGGGTTCGCCTTCATGCGTATAGCCGCACTTGGGGCAGATGTAGACATCGTCTAGCTCGATATCTTCGTCTTTTTCTGCCGCCTCTTTCGCTTCTTCGTACATCCTTTCGTGTATCTTCTCAGCTTCTAGTGCGTAGTTTATCGACGTTTTTGCACCGTACTCTTCTTCAAGCTCCGCAATCTCCCGGTAAGCGGGATACATACTGCTAACTTCAAAATTTTCTCCGTCTATACCCGCTTGAAGATTTCTTAGAGTGTCTCCTAAATTACCCAATTCCTCGAAGTGGTTTCCTGCGTGCACTCTCTCCGCATAGGCTATCGCCCTGAACAGCCTCGCGATGTTTTCTTTACCCTCTTCTTCCGCTACGTCACTGAAGTGTAGGTACTTCATGTGCGCCATGGACTCGCCCTGGAATGCTTCGTTCAAAGACTTTTTTGTCATCTCGCCTAATTCTTCTTTTTCTTCACTCATTTTCGAACACCTCTTATTTTCTTCATCTTACTATAAATTAAAAAAAGGTTTTAAGATTCCCTGTGGCACAACCACCAGTCGTAACACTCGATCTCTCCGTCTTCCTCCCTCTTCTTTCTATCATCGATGGCTTCAACACTGTTTGCCGGAGGGATTATGACTCTATCTTCTATCAGTTCGTTCTCTGGCCAATTGGCAGGAATTGCGACGCCTTCCTTGTCCGATTTCTGGAATCCTTTGATCATCCTGATGAACTCGTCCATGTTCCTACCTAATTCTGCGGGATAGTACAGTATCGCTCTGATAGTTGATTCGGGATCTACCATGAACACAGCTCTTACCGTCGTGGTTCCTTCACCGCCGTGTATAAGGCCCAGTTTTTCCGCTACTTTACCTCTGCCGTCCGCTATTATCGGGAACTCTATCTTTTCTCCCATCTTCTCTTCGATCCATTCTTCCCATTTTAGATGACTGAACACCTGATCTATGCTGAGACCTATAAGCTCGGTATCCAGCTCTCTAAATTGGTCGTACCTTTTCTGGAATGCGTAGAATTCTGTAGTACAAACCGGTGTGAAATCCGCCGGATGCGAGAACAGTATGTACCACTGTCCTTTGAACTTATCCGGCAGTTTTATCTCGCCGTGAGTGGTCTGTACGGTCATCTCCGGGAACTTATCTCCGATCAAAGGCATGCCTTTTTTCTCTTCACAATCTTTTTTTCTCATTTTATCTTATCCTCCTATAAACTCAACTTCTTCTCGTTACTCCACAAACCGTGGATATTGCAGTAAGAATTCGCTATGATCGTACCTGGTTTTTCCGTTTTGATCACACACTCTATCTCCGGTACCGAATAAACCGTACTAGTGTCGGGACCTTTAACGGATTCACCGTGTGACGAGAAGTTGTACCTACCCAAAAGGTAAGGATAGTTCTCACCCTCAGGTTTGAAGTACAGCTCGATCCACCTTATATGGTGTTCCGTTTCGTTCGGATGTGCGATATCCTTTCTTCCCACGCTAGCCTTTACTTTCATCTCGTCTCCCTTATCTTCCACTTCGATCACGGGAACGTGTTTTTCCGTCTTCCAATCGTCTTTTTGATACAAGTCTTCCATCATTTTTTTCACCTCATCATATATTTCATTCCAATTTTTCGAACTGATCCTTCGGTGCCCCACATAGAGGGCATACCCAATTATCCGGCAAATCTTCGAACTTCGTACCGGGTTCTATTCCATTTTCTTCATCGCCTTTGTCTTCCTCGTATATATATCCACAAACCAAACATTTCCATTTTGCCATCATATCATCTCCTTATCTGCTCGCACCTTCGTAATCTTTTTCCTCATCTATATAATGTGAAGCTTTCTTGGAGAGGGTGCCGCGCTTAACTTTATGATAATATTCGTAGGTCATCACCTCTCCTTCTTTTTCTATATCCGCATTAACGACCTCGGCCAGATACATAACGTGTGTCCCCACGTCGATCTTGTCCTCGACCTTTGCTTCGATATACGCTAGAGTATGATCAAGCACTATAGGTACACCCGTCTCCTCAGTTCGATATTCTATACCATCCATCTTGTCCATGTCTCGTCCTGATCGAAAACCGAACCTACCTATCAAAGAGAGTGGTGCATCCTTGGATAACACCGATACCACAAGATAGCTGCAATCGTCGATACACCTTCTTGTGTAGTTATCGTTGTGTATAGAGATCGCAAGCACGGGAGGGTCAGAGGTGACCTGAAAAACAGAATTGGTCATCTGACCGTTGTATTCGTCACCTATTTTGGAAGTGACGATGTACATCCCATACGATATCTTGTGTAGTGCTTTGAGATCCATCTATATTTTCCTCCGAACTACATCTCTTCTTCTATCAAGCGGATAACTTCTCTGAAGTCGGGCACCTTTTCTATCGGGTAGACCTTTGAAAACATGATATTCTGGTCTTCGTCCACCAGGACGTTAGCTCTCTTTGAAAATCCCTTTTCCTCGATGAAGATACCGTATTTTTTAGCAACTTCACCATGGGGCCAGAAGTCAGATAATATCCTCAGTTCCTTCAGATCCAGTTTTTCAGCCCACATCTTTTTTGCAGGAACTGGGTCTACGCTGATACCCACTATCATCACGTTCAACTCCTGGAATTTCTGCATATTGTTTTCAAGAGACACCATCTGTTTTGCACAAACGCTGGTTCCCGCCAATGGATGGAAAGATAGAAGAACCTTGGTCCTTTCTCTGTAATCACTGAGTGTGAACTCCTGGCTATCTTGGTCATTTAGTGTAAAATCTGGTGCATCCTCACCTACATCTATAACGTTATTTTCTTTACTCATTTTAATCAATCCTCGATCTTTTCGAACTTTTCTTTTGGTGCTCCGCAGACAGGGCAGAGCCAATCATCAGGGAGATCTTCAAATCTAGTTCCAGCCTCTATATCGTTGGTTTCATCTCCCTTTTCCTCATCGTAAATGTATCCACAAACGATACATCTCCATCTTGCCATCCTATCAACCCCTTCAAGGTCCTAGGTGCATGCCAGGATGATACTCATCGAATTCCTCGAACTCGTTGATCCTCTCGAATTCTTCCTTCAATATATGGTAGTGATTCTGTTCCATCCCTGCCAAGTAGGTGAGCAATTTCTTTGGATTCTTTTTGAGTCCGATATCTTTTGCTTTATCGGCCATTTTGTGATAGAAATCTTTAGCCGCTAGTTCCGCTTCCATGGCCTGATCGATTATCTCTGATTCATCCATATCGTCGCTGAACCTTATGAAAGGAAGCGGTACGGGTGTTTTTTCTTGGATCTCCATATCCTCTTCCTTTTTCACTGACTTGTATAGGTCTCTCAAAAATTTTTCATGTTTCTCCTCTTCACCGGCTAAGAACTCAAAACGATCTTTTATCACAAAGCTCTTCGCTCTGCCTGCAAGATGTTCATAAACTTCCTGGCTGTTGATCTCTGCCTTTACAGCACCCTTCAACATCTCTTCGAAACTCCAATCTTCAATATCTTTTTTTGTCATATTATCTATCCTCCTGGGGCGATATGATCGACTCTCCGGCCTCGTTAGCCGATATAGACTGACCTACATTAAAGTTTTCGGCTATTTCTTTTATTTCTATCTCGGACATGACGATCATCTCGTTTTGCTTTATAACGGCATAATAAGTACGAGTATATGTATTTTTTGTTCGTTTTTCGTTTTTTTAGTTGGTCTTATTGGCAAAAATATTAAATAAAGTGTATTTGTTATTGGTGTTAATATGAAAAATATTGACGAAAGAGATAAACAAATACTCGAAATCCTTTGTGAAGATTCTCGTATACCCTATACAAAAATTTCTGATGAATTAGATATCAGTGAAGCGACCGTTAGAAAAAGGGTCAATCTGATGAAAGAGAAGGGCGTGATAAACAAGTTCACCATGGATCTGAATCCTTCGAACTTGGGGTTCGATATGGTAACTTTTTTAGGATTAGATGTTGAACCGGAACACTTTTTGAACGCCGTAGAAGAGTTGAGGGAAATAGAAGAAGTCAGATGGGTGGCTAAATCCACCGGAGATCACATGATCATGTCGGAGATATGGGCAGAAGATAACCAGCATCTTTCGAAGATAATGGAGGAGAAGGTAGGGAAGATAAAAGGTGTTAGAGATCTTTGCCCTGCGATAATCCTGGAAAAGATACGATGAAAGAAGCATTGTTGAAAGTACCCAGTGATGAACGTGGCATATTTAAAGAAAGGAAAAATCGTTTTCTTGGGAGCGTGAAGATAGGAAACGAGACCGTGGAGGTTCACGTTAGAGACCCGGGACGTTTGAACGAAATCTTGTACCCTGGCAACGAAGTACTGCTCAAAAGAGCGGAAAACCAAGATAGAAAAACTGATTGGAGCCTGTTGGCGGGCAGAGTTGATGAACATTGGGTATTCGTGAACTCAGGGTACCACAGAGCAATCACAGAAAGGATCCTAGAGAAACATAGATTGAGTCCTTTCGAACGGATAGAGGGATACCAGGCAGAGAAAAAGTTAGGTAAGAGCAGGATAGATTTTCTGTTGAAAAAAGACGATAGAGATATCTGGCTCGAGGTGAAAGGGTGCACTTTGGCTGAAGATGGTACGGCTCTTTTTCCCGACGCGCCAACTAAAAGGGGCAAAAGACACGTAGAAGAGCTGATCCAAGTAAAAGATAAAAAGACCGATGCAGCTCTGATAGTACTGGTATTTAGACCTGACGCAAAATGTTTTTCTCCAAACAAAAAGACTGACCCTGATTTCACAGCCGTCTTTGAAAGGGGTGTAGAAGAAGGGTTATCCGTACATCCCATCTCATTGAAGTATACTGAAGATAAAATATACTATATCGGAGAGATACCTCTTTGTTGAAAAGGTGTTGAGGCTAAATTTTTTATATGGCTTTTATGTACCAAATCTATAGACCGCTCATCGAGCTGTTTTCTCGGAGGAGCGATTAAGATCAAAGAGAGGAACACACATGGCTGAAGAAAAGATAATGAACCGGTGGTTGGTCGTTGTAGGAGCGATGATGATCCAGTTGGCTCTTGGAGCCATATACGCGTGGTCGGCCTTCACAGGACCTTTAGAAGGTATCGGCTTTTCCAGCACGGAAACACAGGCGATCTTCAGCGCAGGTCTAGCGGCCTTTGCCATATTCACGATAATAGGTGGAAGATTACAGAAAAAGTACAGCCCAAGAAATATTTCTTTACTAGGTGGTGTTTTACTAGGAGTAGGATATCTGATGGGGGGGTTCGCAGGTACTAATTTCCCGCTCAAGCTACTAGGCATAGGTATAGTGGGCGGTGTAGGCATAGGATTGTCTTACGTTATACCCATATCAGTTGGAGTGAAGTGGTTCCCGGACAAAAAGGGATTGATATCCGGACTAGCTGTGGCCGGATTTGGATTCGGTGCATTCATATGGATACTGCTGGCTAACCCTCCCAGTATAATAGAGTCCTGGACGGGTTTTAGCGGATTGATAGAGATCACTGGTGTTGATTCCGTTTTCCAGATATATGGTATAGCGTTCATGGTTCTTGTTGTACTCGGCTCATTGGTCATGATCGACCCTCCTACAGGATGGTTACCCGAGGGTTACGAAGAACCTGAGGACGATTCCGAGGAAACGGGCATACTTAAGGACATGGGACCGAAGCGCATGCTGAAAACCAAGCAGTTCTATATTCTGTGGACCATGTTCATGGTCGGTGCACTTGCCGGGCTCATGGTCATAGGAAATATACAGAACTTCGCCAACCATGCTACTGAAGGTTTCCAGGGATGGGGATACAGCGCATCACAGGCAGAGGACTACGCCGTGATCGGCGCAGCGGTCTGCTTACCCATCTTCAACGGTCTAGGAAGGATCGGATGGGGGCACTTCTCCGATAAGATTGGAACAAAGAAGTCCCTATTGATCAATTTTGGACTCCAGGCGCTGATGATGATCTTATTGTTCTACTCCGCCTTTAACCCCATCGTTTTCTTTGCGGTGGCGGTTTTCATAGGCTTTAACTATGGTGGGTGTTTCTCACTATTCCCTGCAGCTACCGCCGATTCCTTCGGCTCCATCAACATGGGACAGAACTACGGCTACGTGTTCACCTCCTACGGACTAGGCGGTATAGTGGGTCCCATCTTGGCAGGTGCAGTACAGGATGCAGGGATGTCTTTCATGTGGGCTTTCATACCCGCAGCACTCATGTGCGTTGTCGCCGCAGTGCTTGCCGTGATATATAAGCCAGGTGTAAAAGCGAAGTAGATCCATCATACTAGCATCGTTGAATCACTAGTTACAAGCAAAAAATATTTCAATCCCGGGCATCTTCTTTGATCATGTCAGGGATAAATTTCTTCAGGACCGAAGATCTAGAAGGTATAACGGAATTCTACATGGAAGAGCTCGATATGGACCTGTGGCTGGATCAAGAGTACTGCAAGATACTGAAGCACGGTAACATGATCCTGGGTTTCTGCGAAAGCGAAACCAAGGACGAGGGAGGCACGATAACTTTCTTTTACTCTAGAAAAGAAAAAGTCGATGAGATGTACGAGAAATTCAAGTCCAGTGCTAGAGACGAACCATCCGAGAACGAGAGATTCGATATATACCAGTTCTTTGCAGAAGATCCAGAGGGAAGAACTCTCGAATTCCAGACTTTTTTACATCAGCTGAAGCCGTACATGGACGGTGAAGAATTGTTGAAAAAAAGGAGGAGTGTAAGGAGTTACAGGCACAAGAAAATACCTAAAAATATTTTGGAGGATATCTTTGAGAACTGTAGATACGCACCCACTTCTAAAAACTCGCAGTCCTATTATTTCGTACCTATAGAAGATGAAGAAATGATACGATTCATGGCCGAGAGAAGGGGTAGGAACAGTGCACCCATCGGAGAAGCGCCTATGGCTGTGGCGATATGTGTTGATCACAAAAAAACGGGCAGACCTAAACAGGACGGAGATATAGCCGCCTACCATCTGATGCTTGCAGCTTGGTTGCACGGTTTAGGTACTTGTTGGATAGCGGCCATGGATAGAGAGGATGTGAAGGATAAGTTAGGGATACCGCAGGACCATTATGTGGCTACGGTAACACCTTTAGGTTATCCAAAAGAAATTCCGGAGGTGCCGGAGAGAAAAGAAGCGGAGGATTTCGTAGAGAGCATCCGTTAGGTTACTTGAAAACACAGCCCGTTTCTAGATACCAGAGGACAAGATCTAGGTGGCCGAGAGGTATGCCCACTTCCTCAGAAAACTCTTCCATCTTTTTTTCTATATCTAAGTACTTATTTTTGGTCAGGGTTTTAGGCTCTTCTATGACCTCCAATTCTACTAGGTTCTTGAGTATATGCCTGTCTAAGATGGCTAGATCATCACCCTTCCCGATATTTCTCAGGAAGTGACTAGCTTCCTTATATCCAAGACCCTTGACATTATCTACGATCCACTCTCTAGCCTCCTTTTGATCCTCGAATCGTGATATTTTTTCTTTTAAAGAGATATCATCCTCGACGAACTGCTCTCTAGCTTCCACCAGGTAAGACGCTTTGTTGTTTCTAAACCTGACCCTGTTTATTTTTTCGGATATCTTTTCTTTGCATCCTTCTAAGAGAAGATGGTTCTCCTTCAATTCTTTGACGGTGTCCCAACAAACCTTTGCCTTGGACTGGGGTGTGAAAAGACAGAATACCATCTCATAAAATATCCTTTCGTCACCTTCTTCCCATATTTCGTTGAAGTCTTCGATCCTAGACTCTATGATGGGTGTGATCTCTTCGTAGGTTTCTTTTATTTGATCTACTTTATCGGATGTCATGTTTACTTCAAAGGATACTGCTCACTTCTTTCGCGATCTTTTCCAGAAATCTTTCGTCTTCCTCGGAAAAAGCTTCTAACTGGTGGGAATCGATATCTATCTCGCCCACGACTCTTTCTTCTTTGAATATGGGGACCACTATCTCAGACTTGGTTTTAACGCTGCAAGAGAGGTAATTATCCTCTTTGGATACGTCGTCTACCACGAAAGTTTCTTCAGATTCCGCCGCCTGTCCGCACACGCCTTCGCCTATATCTATGGAGGTGTGCTCCGTGGGCTCTCCCACATAAGGGCCTAGAACGAGTTCTCCTTCTACTATCAGATAAAAACCTACCCAATCGTAATCATCCATGGTGTTATGAAGAAGACTGCATATCTCTTTCATCTTCTCGTCTTTACCGCTCTTTTTTTCAAGTATATCCTTCACTTTCTCCATCAATTTTTCCTTATCCATCTCATCCATCCTCCTTCATTTCGTACCATTTTTCCAAGGCTTCTCTCAAGTGGGGTATCGTTATGGAACCGCCGACCACCAAACCTATGGAAAGGGTTTCCATCATCTCTTCATCCGATACCTCTTCTTCGTAACATCGTCTCAGATGATATTCGATGCAACCGTCACATCTCATAACCAGAGAAGCGGCCAATCCCAACAATTCCTTAGTTTTCTTGGATAGGGCGCCTTCTTCATAAACACGATGATCTAGATTGAAAAAACGCTTCATCTCAAGGTTGCCTTTCTCAAACACTAGTTGGTTCAGTCTTTCCCGCCTTTCCTGAAAACTCTCGTCTTTCATGATATAAAAAATATGACGTGGTTTTTTAACTTTGTCACCCGAAAGGTTTATTAATCATATTAGAATATCGCCATATCATTATGGATGAAAAAACGTCCTCCGACCGCATCTATGATATGCATGCGGAGATATGTAAGATGCTATCACATCCAACTAGATTGAAGATCTTGGGGCAGTTGAAAGACGGAAAGAAAACAGTGGGTGATATCGTGAATCATCTAGGTATGAACCAACCTACGGTTTCACAGCATCTAGGTGAGTTGAAAAAAACCGGGCTCGTGAGAGCAGAACGAGACGGCTCCAATATGAGCTACGAACTGATTTATCCCGAGATAATGGATGCTTGCGATATCGTTAAAGATATCCTATTCAAAGAACTTTCCAGGAATCAAGATCTCCTCGATCAAGGTGGAGATGATGAATATGGATGACGGTCAAGAAGAATTAAAAAACATAAAGAAAAAGATGGTGGAAGATATAATGAGCGAAGGAAAATACCCCGAAGAACCCATAAATGTGAGCGACGGCGATTTTCAGGACACCTTGGAAAGATATCCCGTAGTACTGGTGGACTTTTGGGCCGACTGGTGCGGCCCCTGTAAGATGATGGAGCCGGTGTTAGAAGAACTAGCTAGTGAGTATAAAGGTGATCTGGTCGTGGGAAAGATGAACGTCGATAAAAACGGCACAGTACCGAACCAGTTTCAGGTATCTAGCATACCGACTTTGGTACTTTTCAAAGACGGCGAACCGGTAGAAAGATTGGTCGGTGCCATGCAGAAGGACCAATTGTCTCAAAAAGTTGAACAATATCTCGAGTGATGCTCGCTGTGAAAAACCTTTCCTTTACTTTACTTTTTAATTAAAAATACAAAAGTCCTCTGACCAGAAAGTTGAGCGATATCTCTAAGGCTGGGCTGCTATCATATGGCATCATTGTTTTTGACATCAGAGGATATCCATGGTACTACCTACAATGCTCACTTAGGTGTAGGGGTAAACAAAAGATAGAGTCCAAACTGAGGTGATATAGATGTGCGCTGATGGATGCACAACGGTCCACTAAATTATCTTATCTCTATCTTGCTATGTTTTCTTTTTTCTCGTTAGCGTATCTTTGTATCTTGGATACGATCTCTTCTGGTGAAAGGTCGTCAACTACTTCGACCAGCCCGTCATGTATGATCAAGATGTTATTCTCTCCTACCAGCATACATAGTGTTTCATCGGTAACTTTGTAGCTATCGTCCCCTAAATATTGGGCACGAGGCTTAGTTCTCACTATATCTACTCCCTTTTCACCCAAAAGATTTTCGATCTCTTGGAATTTGTCTATACCTTTTAGTCTATATCTACTCTCACTCATATCCTCTCATCCTCCTAACATATAACATGGTTGTACTCCTTTATATCACTTTCTAATGGAACCGCTTCTCATGGACTTAAAATGGAACTCGTAACTTTTTGAACTAAGTTACGCCATGTATCTTTTAGGAAAGGTCACTTTTCTAAGATGTCATAAACGTGTTCCTGAAATATCTACAGGAATTGCTTTTCAATTCCTTCTAGTCTCAGAAAATTAGAGATTTTCTAATTTACTAATAATTTTTTTCAAAATTGTTACACCTTCGGGAATTTGATTCCCGAATGAGTCAAAGCTCCTCCAAGGGAACAAAATTCACTTTTGTGACCAAGAGGGATTGACCTAATTCCTCGTGACTACAAAAAATCGGGTCATTGACTATAAAACGCAAGTTATTTCTCGTCACTATAATTTTTCTTTGTTTCCACTAGTTCGGTCCATCCTATCAATTTTCATATCTTTGCGTCTCCATTTTATTGATAGATCAGAGAGAAAAACCGCTCGACAGGATGACCTCATATAGAAGGTGTATCACACTTTTATCGTCTCTGTCCTTACTCAAAATGTAATTGATTCTCGGGATATCTGAACGCATGACTTCAGTGAGTTAGGGATTTTTGCATCGTTGAGTTCTTAGCTATCCACAATCTCATTTTCATTTTCTTCTGATGTATCTGCGTCTTCCTCATCGATTGTACCTGCGTCTTCCTCATCGAATGATGAGGTCGATTTTATCTTCATCATGAAAAACAGCAGTAACGCTATGGCCAGGACTACTAATCCTAAAATCAAGAAAATGCCTCTTCCGTATTCGTCATCATCTTCCTCATCATCCCTTTCAAAGCGCGCTGTTATCACCTTTTCTTCATCCATAACAACAGTTATCTTTTTTTCCGTACCTTCAGCATCGCCGGTCCATTCAGCGAAAAGCCAGCCTTCTTCTGCTACAGCCGTAAGTTCCACCTCTGCGCCTTCTTCATAATCTACCTGGTCAGGAACGATCTCGACTACACCCTCTCCAGTTACATCGACTGTGACTGTGTATCTCTCTTCTATCACGTCCTCAGAAACCGTAATCATCCTTGTTTCTCCTTCAACTCTTATTTCATAATCTCCTATTTCATCTATGATATGCGTGAGAGAGGCGGTCTCGGTTTCACCAACACCAACTTCTAAAGTGACAGATCCTATCAAGTTCTCTTCCAAATAAAATTCAACAATATAATCACCTGATTCACCGCCTACATTGGTAACGTCGATCATCAAAATAAGTTCATCTCCAAACTGTGGTTCTTCGGGTTCTACTCTTAGGTTCGATAATTCAAATTTTGGTGGCAGTATGACCTCTTCGAAGCGTGCCGTTACCTCCATGTCGGCATCCATAACAACGGTGATCGTTTCTTCAGTTCCTTCGTAGTCTCCTATCCACTCCACAAAGTGCCAACCTTCGTCCGGTACGGCCGTCATGTTTACCTCGGTTCCATTCTCATAATTTTCCTGTTCTGGATCGACTTCTACCGTGCCTTCTCCTTCAACGTTCACCGTGAGTTCGTACATCTCTAAATCTTCTTCAAAGTGAGCTGTTATCGTCTTGTTCTTATCCATAAGAATGGTTATATTTTGGTCAGTTCCCTCATAATCTCCCGTCCATTCTACGAAGTACCAACCTTCTGCAGGTACCGCTTCTATCTTCACTTCTTCTCCTACACCATATATATGATCGCCAGGTTCCGGTTCCGTGGTGCCTTCACCTGCCACATTTATCGTCAATATATGCTCATCATCTCCAACCTCTACAAAATGAGCTGTTATATCTTTGTCATCATCCATATCTATAGTTATCTCTCTTTGAGTTCCTTCGTAGTCTCCGGTCCATCCTACAAAGTACCATCCTTCCGCAGGTACCGCTGTTAGAGTAACTTCAGTACCCTCTTCGTATTCATCTTGTTCAGGGTAAACATCAACAGTGCCTTCTCCGTCTACGTTAACAGTAATCTCGTAGTACTCAACCGTTTCAAACCATGCCGTCACCGCTTTGTCCTCATCCATCGTGATGGTTATCTCTTCCTCCGTTCCTTCCGCATCGCCTGTCCATTCAACGAATATCCAACCCTCTTCAGGAAGAGCTTTCAAACCCACTTCAGTGCCTTCTTCGTATTGATCCTGGTAAGGATCGACTTCTACCGTGCCTTCTCCTTCTACTTCTACAATCAGCTCGAATTTTTGTATGAAATGTGCCGTTAGCTCCTTGTCTGCGTCCATAACAACGGTGATCTTTTCTTCCGTTCCTTCATGATCTCCTGTCCATCCTACAAAATAGCTATCTTCATGTGGGATCGCTTCTACCGAGACCTCTTCTCCTTCTTCGTAGAGATGGTCGCCCGGCTCTGGGTTAGTAGTTCCTCCTCCGTCAGTATCTATGGTCAATACGTATTCATCTTCTTCTACCTCGTCGAAATTGGCTGTCAGTGTTTTATCATCATCCATGATCACTGTGATCTCACGACTTACATCTTCGTGGTCTCCTGTCCATTCTACAAAATACCAGCCTTCGGACGGTTCCGCTGTTAAAGTCACTTCGGTTCCATCTTCGTACTCTTCTTGCTCCGGCTCCACAACAACTTCTCCATCTCCTTCTATGTTAACCGTGAGCTCGTAATACTCCATTTCCTCTTCAAACCATGCCGTGATGGACTTGTTTCCGTCCATCACTATGGTGATCTCTTCTTCCGTTCCAGTATAATCTCCTGTCCACTCGACGAAGTACCAACCCTCGTCAGGTACCGCTGTCAAGTTCACTTCAGTTCCATGCTCGTACTGAGGTAACTCCGGATCGAGATCTACTTCTCCTTCTCCTTCGACGCTCACATTTAATGTATATTCATGTATTGCAAAGTGAGCCGTTAGCTCCTTGTTCTCATCCATCACTAGAGTGACCTCTTCTTCTGTACCTGTATAGTCTCCTGTCCACTCGACGAAGTACCAACCCTCGTCAGGTACCGCTGTCAAGTTCACTTCAGTTCCATGCTCGTACTGCGATAACTCCGGATCGAGATCTACTTCTCCTTCTCCTTCAACGTTCACAGTCAATGTATATTCATGTATCGAAAAGTGAGCCGTTAGCTCCTTGTTGTCGTCCATCAATATGGTGATCTCTTCTTCTGTTCCAGTAT
>SL_5KL_010_SEDDRAFT_10000516_pt1 | contig 24773 bp, 29 predicted proteins | sample SodLakKL_010_SED_FD_9118 | JGI IMG/M metagenome (IMG submission 9118) | reverse complement strand
GGTTTCTGAAGCTGAAAATCAGGTAGAAGCCGCAGCGGAAATCTTAAGGGAGTACGGCCGGGAGGAGTTTTCCGATGAGGGCAGGCTAGAGGAATTAATGAATGTGAGGGACAGAATAAGCAGTCTTAAAATAAAGTATTCTTGCGGGATTGAAGGTGTTATTGAAAGGGGAAATAAATTGCGCGGGAAAGTCGATGATTTTGAAAACTACGATATAAGATTGAAGAAGCTGGAAGAAGAGCTGGAGAGCGCCTTTCGGCAATATGAGAAAGCGGCGTCTGCGTTGTCCGGCAAAAGAGAAAAGGCAGCGCGGAGTCTTTCAGATAAGGTAAACGAAAAGCTTGATTTTCTCTGCATGCCGGGAGCCTTTTTCGAGGTGAGATTAGAGAAGAAAGAACCCGGTCCGGGAGGAGATGAAGGAGCAGAATTTTATATCAGGACTAACCCGGGCGGAAAGATGATGAAAATTTCAAAAATCGCTTCCGGGGGGGAGGTTTCAAGGATTATGCTGGCGATAAAATCCGCGTTGGCGGATGCTGACGATATCCCGGTTTTGGTATTCGATGAGATAGACGCAGGCATAGGAGCTACAACCGCCCGGGCGGTGGGAAAAGAATTGAAAAAACTTTCGGAGTTTCACCAGGTAATCGCTGTTACGCATTTAGCTCAGATTGCGGGAAAATCCGATACCCATATAAAGGTTAAGAAAGAGACTGTCGGCAAAAAGACGGTGACGCGAATAGAGAAACTGGGTAGGGAAAAAAGGCTGCGGGAAATTTCCAGGATGTATGCGGGCAGGCAGGATGAGGCTACTCTTTCCCACGCCCGCAGGTTTATGGAGTGAGGTAGAAAATGAATGCGAAATATTCAATGCGCAAGGCTGATTTGAATGATACAAAGCAGATACAAAGGCTCATAAGGGAGTTTGCGGCTGAGAATTTAATGCTGCCAAGGTCGCTGAATGAAATATATGAAAACATAAGGGATTTTTGGGTGGTGGAACACCGGGGGGATATTATAGCCTGCGGGGCTCTGCATGCCCTCTGGCAGAATATGGCAGAGGTGAAATCACTGGCTGTCAATCAGAAACACCAGGGAGAGGGTCTGGGTGCTATGATTGTAAAGGCCGCGCTGAAAGAAGGAAAAGAATTGAAGGCCCGGAAAATTTTCGCATTGACATTTGTGCCGGAGTTTTTTGAGGGGCTGGGCTTCAAGAGGGGTAAAAAGGAAAATATGCCGCACAAAATATGGTCTGAATGCATAAAGTGTCCCCATTTTCCTGATTGTGACGAGGTTCTGGTGATAAAGGAGTTGAAATGAATACAATAACTGCGGTTATAGGTTTTTTGCTTGTTCTTGCGGGGATAGGGTATTTATATCGTCCCGATAAAATTTCCAAATTAAACAGCTGGTTTAAGAACTACATATTTAACGACAGGGTTCTTCTTCTTCACAGGAGAAAAGTGGGGGTTGCGATTTTGCTTATCGGCGTGGTGATATTTTACTTGAGTATAATAAGATGAGCATAAAAAAATGCATGCTTATAGGAGACCCTGTAGAACATTCTCTATCTGATTCTCTGCATAATATAATATATGATTATTTCGGTCTTAAAGACTGGAGGTACATTAAAAAAAGGGTGCCGGGAAATGAGCTTGAAAATTTTACGAAAGAAGCAACAAAAACCGGCTGTATCGGTTTTAATGTTACCATTCCCCACAAACAGGCTGTGATGCCTTACCTTGACGGCACAAGTGACGCGGTGAAAAAAATGGGGGCCGTTAACACTGTAAAGAATGAAAACGGAAAACTTACAGGGCATAATACCGACTGGAAGGGTTTTATTGAAGATATAGAGCAGGAGCTGGGGATAGGGCAGGGGGGCGATGAGCATATTCTGCTTTTGGGCGCGGGAGGAGCAGCCCGCGCTGTTGTTTATGGTTTAAAGAAAATGGGAAAAAAGAATATATTTATTTACGACATAAACAGGGAGAGGGCTCTTAATCTGGCTGATGAATTCTCCCTTTGTCTTGTTGAAAAAGAGGATCTTGGCTTTCATCGCTCAAGAGCCAAATTCCTTATAAATGCCACGCCGCTGGGGATGAAAAAGGAAGAGCCGTCGCCTCTGCGGCTGGATGATTCGCGGGATGACTTAAGGGTGTATGATTTAATATACAACAGGGAAACCGAGCTTCTTAAGAGCGCGCGCGAAATGGGGTTGAGGGCAGCTTCGGGCGAAGGTATGCTTGCCGGGCAGGGGATAGAGGCATTCCGGATATGGTCGGGTTTTAATATCCGGGATGATGAAAAAAGAGAGTTGAAAGACAGAATAACCGGATTTATAAGAGAAGAGGTCGGAAAATGATAAGATATTACACCGCTGGAGAGTCCCATGGAAAGTCTGTAACAGTGATACTTGAAGGCATTCCGGCGGGGCTCGAGATAGAGGAAAAGGATATAAACAGAGAGCTTCAAATGAGACAGATGGGCTACGGACGCGGAAAAAGAATGGATATAGAGAAGGATAAGGTGGAAATACTTTCAGGCATCAGGTGGGGGCAGACGATTGGAAGCCCTATCTGCATGGAGGTGGTAAACCGGGATTGGAAAAACTGGGGAAAAATAATGTCGCCCCGGAAAAAGGACCGCGAAAGAGAGCATGAGCAGTACAGGCCCAGGCCGGGACATGCGGATCTGCCGGGTGTTTTGAAGTATGACAGAGAGGATATGAGGGACATCCTTGAGAGGGCTTCGGCGAGGGAGACAGCCGGTCGCGTGGCTGCGGGCGCTGTGGCAAAAAAACTTCTTTCGGAGTTCTCTATCGATGTGTTAGGGTATACGAGACAGATAGGGGGAGTTTTCGCGGAAGATGCTGAAATGACAGTAGATGATATCCGCCGGAAAATTATGAGTTCTTCTCTTAGGTGCTGTGACAGAGAGGCGGAAAGAAATATGAAAAAAAAGATTGATGAGGCATCTGAAGCGGGCGATACTATAGGGGGAACCTTTACCGTAATTGCCGAAGGTGTTCCCCCGGGACTCGGGTCACACACCCAGTGGGATTTAAAGCTTGATGCAATGATAACCCGGGCGCTGATGTCCATACAGGCAGTCAAAGGCGTTGAGAACGGCAGGGGTTTTATGATGGCGCGGATGCGTGGTTCTCAGGTGCATGATCAGATTGAATATGATAGAGGAAAAAGAAGGTTTTACAGAAGCTCCAATAATGCCGGGGGCTTCGAAGGGGGGATAACAAACGGGGAAAGGCTGGTCTTTAACGCGGTTATGAAGCCGATAAGTTCTCTGAAAAAACCCTTGAGATCCGTGAATATGAAAACGAAAGAGAGCGAGGTTTCCGAAACTGTCAGGTCGGATGTGTGCGCGGTTCCGGCAGCCGCGGTAGTCGGAGAAAATGTTTTTTCTCTTGAACTCTCACGCGCCCTTAAGGTAAAGACGGGGGGAGACTCGCTGGGAGAGATGAAGAGAAACTATGAAGGCTATATAAAACAGATAGAGAAGTACTGATTTTTTTAGAATGAAAAGGAAAATACATGAAGAAGATTTTAGTCGTAGACGATTCAAAGTCCATATGTAATCTGCTTCGCCGGGAATTACTGAAATTGGGGTATAGTGTGGTCTTTGCCCTTGACGGCATGCAGGGAGTTATGTATGCCCGAAAGAGCAAGCCGGATCTGATAGTTCTTGATTTTAACCTTCCCGCGGGCAACGGCCTGAAGGTTGCGGAAAGGGTAAGGGATTCTACGTTGACCCGCAATATCCCAATAGTTATTTTTTCGGGAGCAAATATAGAAGAGGCCAGAGAAAGGTTGATGGAGCTTGGAATAACCTGTTTTGTGAAGAAGCCTGATATAGAGGGACTTCTTAATAAAGTTGAGGAATTAGCTTAAATAAGAGTAAAGAAAGGCTGAAGATGAATATTGTATTAACAGGAATGATGGGAACCGGTAAAAGCGCAGTAGGTAAAACCCTGGCGCGCAGGCTGTCCATGAGGTTTATAGATACGGACAGTCTAATAGAGAAAAAAGCGGGAAAAAAAATAAAGGATATTTTTGCGGATGAAGGGGAGGGGAGGTTCAGAGAGCTGGAAAGAGGCGTTGTGAAAGATGTTTCCGGAGAAAATAACTGTGTTGTTGCCACCGGCGGCGGGGTGGTAAAAAACAGCGAAAATATGGACAGGCTTGAGAATAATTCTGTTGTTGTATGCCTTAAAGCCCGCAGCGAGGTGATTTACGACAGGACAAAAAATAATTCAGAGAGGCCGCTTTTGAACGTGGAAGACCCTTTGAAAGCTTTAAATAAGCTGATTGAAGAGAGGGAGAAATTTTACAGCCGCTGTGACTTTTCTGTAGATACCTCGGATAAAAAAATAAATGAAATAGCAGATGATATAATCAGGTTTATAAAAGAAAAGAGAGAGTATGCTGATAAAAGTTGATATACCCCGGGAACCCTACAATGTGAGAGTAGGGGAGGAGCTGGGGGAGTTCGGAGTTCGCATGTCCGGATACACCGGGAAAAAAAGGGTTTTTCTTATAACCGATGACAATGTGGCCGGTTTGTATATGGATTCAATAAAAAGTTCACTTAAAAAAGCCTCTTTTGACTGCGAAACAGTCAGCATAAAGGCCGGGGAAAAATACAAAACCCTTGAAACAGTAAAAGATATATATAAAAGGATGAATGAGGCAAAAATAGAGAGGTTTACCCCGGTAGTGGGTTTTGGGGGAGGCGTGGTGGGGGATATCGCGGGTTTTGTTTCTTCAACCTATTTAAGGGGGCTTCCTTTTTTTAATGTGCCTACTACTGTTGTGGCCCAGGTTGACAGTTCCGTCGGCGGTAAAACAGGGGTGAATTTCGAGGGCGGAAAAAACCTGGTGGGCTCCTTTTACCAGCCCAGATATGTTCATTGCGATGTTGAGCTTCTGAAAACCCTGGATGACCGCGAGTACAGGGCGGGGCTTGCAGAAATTGTAAAGCATTCTGTTATAAAGGGGGATGAGTTTTTCAGCTATCTTAAGGAGAATGCGGAGAGCATTCTCAGGAAGGATCCTTCCGCGCTTGAAGTGATTATAGCCGAATCCGTGAAAACCAAGGCAGATGTGGTGGCAAAAGATGAAAGGGAGAAGGGGTTGAGAAGGGTTTTAAACCTGGGGCACACAATAGGGCATGCAATTGAGGTGCAGTCCGGATACGGCGCTCTAAAACATGGCGAAGGTGTATCCATAGGTATGGTTGCAGCCTGCAGACTGGGTGAGAAGAGGGGAATTCCGGAAAATATCACCCGGAGGGTCAAAGATATTCTTAAGCGCTATGGACTTCCTGTATCTATCCCGCGCGATATGGACACGGAAAAGATACTTGAGGTAATGAAAGTGGATAAAAAAGTCCGGGGCGGGAAAATAGAATTTGTTTTACCTGTGTCATTAGGAAATGTTCAGTGCGGAAAACCGTTTAGCAGAGAGGAAATAATCGATGTCATTGATGAGATGCTTGAAAAATAAGTTTTTAGTTTTTTTAGTTTTATTTTTTCTCCTTGCAGATAATTCTGCCGCAGAGATTTTTTTAATAGAAATGCAGGGTACGATAAATCCTGTAATTGCTGATTTTGTGGAAAAAGAATTTAAGGCTCTTTCCGGGGAAGACACAGACGGGGTAATAATAAAGCTGGATACTCCCGGCGGTTTGATGGAATCTACGAGAAAGATAGTAAAAACAATTCTTGGCGCGCCGTTTCCTGTTATCGTTTATGTCGGTGATGCAGGGGCGAGAGCGAGTTCTGCAGGGTTGTTTATCACAATGGCTGCGGATGTTGCGGTTATGGCGGAAGGAACAAATATTGGCGCAGCCCACCCCGTTCAGATGGGGAGCGGGGATTCAGAGGTTCTTGAAGGAAAGATTGTGGAGGATGCCCGGGCCTATATTCAGGCGCTGGCTCAGAGACAGGGAAGAAACACCGAATGGGTGTCGAAAGCGGTTACCGAGAGCGCAAGCATCACCTCCGGGGAGGCTTTGGAAAAAAACGTTATTGAATATACCGTAAAGGATTACGGGCATTTAAAAGAAGTTCTGGAAGGAAAAGAGATTGAAAAGGCAGGGCAGGTATTTGTTCTGAGCTTTATCGAGGAGCCGAAAAGGCTGGAAATGCCCTTTTTCAGGAAGTTTCTTAATTACATTGCAAACCCGAATTTTGCTTATATATTTTTTACGCTGGGAATTTTAGGGATTATATACGAGTTTGCAAGCCCGGGTATTGAACTCGGGGCGGTATTAGGCGGAATATTTCTTGTGCTGGCCGCTCTCTCGTTTCAGATAATTCCGGTAAATACAGCGGGTATTTTGCTTATTGTATTGGGGGTAATACTGATGGTTCTTGATATGTGGGTTCCATCATTCGGCATCCTTACGGTGGGGGGGATTATAAGCTTTGTTATGGGCTCTCTCACTCTTTTTGATGTGGAAGAGTTTACTCCGGGTATTGCTCCCGGCGTGGTGGCTGGCGCGGCGCTGGCATTTATACTTTTCTTTCTTTTTGCTGCCGGAAGCGTTTTAAGGATACAGGGCAAGAAGGTGTCTACTGGAGAGAAAGGAATGATCGGGACCCATGGAACCGCGCGCACCTCTATAAATCCTTCGGGAAAGGTTTTCGTAAGGGGTGAAATATGGGATGCTGACAGTGAGTCGGATAACATAGAGAAAGATGAGAACGTTGTGGTGGCAGGGATAAGTGGAAACAGGCTTAAGGTAAGGAAGGCTAATCAGGAGAAAGGAGAATAGCATGACTACTACTCTTATTGTAATAGCTGTGGTAATATTGATGTCGGCTGTCAGGATTGTAAAGGAGTATGAAAGGGGGGTTATATTCAGGCTGGGGCGCCTTGTGGGTTCGAAGGGGCCGGGTATATTTTTCATCATACCGGTAATAGACAAAATGGAAAAAATATCGCTCAGGACCGTGGTTCTGGATGTTCCTGTCCAGGAAGTTATAACTAAGGATAACGTTCCGGTAAGTGTAAATGCGGTATGTTATTTCAGGGTGATGGATCCGGGCAAGGCCGTGGTTGAAATTCAGAATTATGTTATGGCTACATCCCAGATATCCCAGACAACCCTAAGAAGTGTGGTGGGAGAAGCGGAACTGGATGAGGTTCTGTCAAAAAGAGAAAAACTGAACACCAAACTTCAGGAAATAATAGACAAGGCTACTGACCCCTGGGGTATTAAGGTTTCGATGGTTGAAATTAAGGATGTTCAGCTTCCCTCGGATATGCAGAGAGCCATAGCGGCGCAGGCTGAAGCGGAGAGGGACAGGAGGGCGAAAATCATAAATGCTGAAGGTGAATTTCAGGCTTCAGAGAAGATTGCCCAGGCCGCAGAGGTTATTTCAAGAAACCCTGCCGGCATTCAGCTGAGGCTGTTAAAAACCCTGACTGAGGTTGCCTCCAAAGACTCCTCATCCAAGTCAATGACCATATTCCCGGTTCCCATAGATCTGCTGAAGGGCTTTCTTGAGAAGAATGAAAAGGGAGAAAAGTAGTGAGGTTTCTATTTATAAACGGGCCCAACCTGGATATTTTAGGAAGGAGAGAACCTGAAATATACGGCAGTGAATCGCTTGAAGAGATTAATTCGGGGATAAGAGAAACAGCCGGAGAGCTGGGGGTTGAGGCTGAGTTTTTTCAGTCCAATCACGAGGGAGCCATTATCGACAGGATAAATACAGCTCAAGAGGACGGCATTATAATAAACCCCGCCGGGTTAACCCATACAAGTGTGGCCCTTAAAGATTCCCTGGAGGCCTTTAACGGGTATGTTTGCGAGGTCCATCTTTCAAATATTTTCGCGAGAGAGGAATTCAGAAAATCTTCAGTTACTGCTTCTGCCGCCGATGGAGTCATAAGCGGTTTTGGAAGCAGGGGGTATGTTATGGCGCTGGAGGCTGCGGTTTCAGAAGTTGCATAAAGAGAGGCTTAAAAAGCTCTACGAAAAAGTAGAGAAGATTCAGGCCTCGTGCGCTGTAGTTACTTCGCCTGCGGATATTTTTTATCTTACCGGCTCCGGGGGCGGGGGGCTGCTTGTAGCCGGTTTTGGCAGAACGGTTCTTTTCGCGCCTTCTGTAAGTTATTATGAGGCCTCCCTTTCTTCGTCCGGCGTGGTTGACGAGTGCATAGAATACCGCAAAGCCCTGCCGCTGAAAAAGATTAAAGAAGCAGCGGCCGCCGGCAAGGCGGTTTGCGATCCGGCGTTTATAAGCATGAGTATGTATGATAAACTTCGTTCGGCAGGAATAGCGCTGGTAAAGAGTGAAAGGCTTGTTCTTTCCTTAAGGATGAAAAAGGATGGAGAAGAGATTAAAAAGATAGATAGGGCCTGCCGGTCTGCAGCTAACGTGGTTGATTCTCTTGATGTGGAGAAATTTATAGGCAGCAGCGAGGCCTCTCTTGCAGCTCATTTATGCGAAAGGGCCTGGCATGCCGGGTGCGCCGGGGTCTCTTTTGAGCCGGTAGTGGCAGCCGGGAAGTCCAGCGCTTCCCCCCATCACCATCCTTCACACAGCAGAATTATTGAAGACGGTCTTTTGAAAATTGATTACGGTGTAAAGTATAAGGGATATGCCAGCGACTTGACAAGAACATTTATTTTGAATAAATTTAAAGATAATTTTGATTATGAAATTATACTGTCTCAGGTAGAATCAGCAAAAACCGAAGCGGCAGAAAAGTTAAAGCCGGGAGCAGCCTGCTGTGAGATTTACCGGGCAGCTTACCGAAAACTGGAAGAATACGGCATTGAAAAAAATTTTGTGCATGGTCTGGGACATGGTGTAGGTATACAGGTTCATGAACCCCCTTATTTGAAACCGGGGAGTGATACGGTTCTTCAGGAGGGGATGGTGGTAACAGTAGAGCCGGGCGTCTATTTTCCGGGCGCCGGCGGAGTGAGGTTAGAGGATACTTATCTTATAACCCGGGAAGGAAGCAGACTATTAACCAGGTAATACCAGTTAACAAGATAAACAATAAGATGTACCTTCTTTTGGACGGGCACGTATGCAATGTGATATGGTTTCATCACCATAAGCCCGGAAAAGGAGGGGCTTATATGAGGGTAAAGGCGAAGAATGTTACAACCGGTCAGATTGTGCAGAAAAATTTCAGGGCTACCGAAAAGGTGACCCAGGCGATAGTAGAGAAAAAACAGGCCCAGTTTTTGTATGAGGAACCCGGAAAATATGTGTTTATGGACACCGAGGATTACACACATATATATGTGGATGAAACAATTGTGGGGGATAAAGAAAACTTTTTTGTGGAAGGAAAAGAGCTTACGCTCATCATGCATGAGTCAAATGTTCTTGATGTTGAACTGGATCCTCAGGTTACACTGGAGGTCACCCAGGCAGCGCCTGGAGTAAAGGGTAATACGGTTTCAGGCGCTACTAAAAAAGTGCAGCTTGAGACCGGGCTTAAGGTTGACGTGCCTCTATTTATTGAAACCGGCGAGAGGCTGGTCATAGATACGAGGTCGGGAGAATATGTATCAAGGGCGGATTAAGAATGAAATATAAAGAGGCAACCAGGAGAATAAAAGAGCTGGCAGGCATAATGAAAGATACAGATATGGAAGAAATTGAATATTCCGGTGACAAAATTACGGTTGGAGTGAAAAAATATACCCGGGAGGCTGAAGAGGGGGCCTCTGATAAGAAAATTGAAAAAGAAACTCCGGATAAGAATGAAAAGAGAACAGAGACGGTAGAGGTTTTTTCTCATTCAGTTGGCATATACAAAGATATAGTTTCTTCCTCAAAGAAACGGCAAATAAAAAAGGGCCGGAAGGTTAAAAAGGGGGAAAAGCTTGGAGAAATTGAAACAATGAACATAACAAAAGAAATAACTTCCCCGGCCGGTGGCATTATATCTAATAAAATGGTAAAGAATGGCGAGCCTGTTGAATACGGGCAGAAATTATTTGAAGTAGAGAAAAGTGTTTAAGAAAATACTCATAGCAAACAGGGGAGAGATTGCTCTCAGGATAATAAGGGCCTGCAAGGAGCTTGGAATAAAAACGGTTGTGATACATTCCCAGGTTGATGGGGACAGTTTTTCAACGAGGAATGCCGATGAATCAATCTGTGTCGGTGCTGACCCCGCTTCGGAAAGCTACCTGAATATGGCCAATATTGTAAGCGCCGCTCAAATTTCCGGGGCTGACGCAATACACCCAGGGTATGGTTTTCTCTCTGAAAATTCCCATTTTGCCGAGATTTGTGAAACCTGCGGGATCAGCTTTATAGGCCCTTCCAAAGAGGCGATACTTAACATGGGAGATAAAGCATGCGCCCGGGAAATTATGGACAGGGAAGGGGTTCCTATTGTTCCGGGAAGCAGGGATACGATTAACAGGGTGGAAAAAGCCGCGAAGATTGCGAAAAAAACCGGGTATCCGGTGATTTTGAAAGCCGTAGCAGGGGGCGGCGGCAAGGGAATGCGCATAGTAAGAAATGAAGAAGAGCTCAGAAAAGTATTTCCGGCCGCTCAGAACGAGGCAAAGAAGGCTTTCAGCAAAGGGGGTATATATATAGAGAAATACCTTGAGAACCCCAGGCATATAGAATTTCAGATAGCGGCAGATAAAGACGGCAATGTGCTTTATTTTCCAGAGAGAGAGTGCTCAATTCAGCGAAAACACCAAAAGCTTATAGAGGAATCTCCTTCACCGGCGGTTTCTTCCAAGCTCAGGAGAAGAATGGGGAAGGCGGCTGTAAGAGCCGCAAGGGCTATAAAATATGTTACGGTGGGAACGGTTGAGTTTCTTCTCGATTCGGATGACAACTTTTATTTCATGGAGATGAACACAAGGATTCAGGTGGAACACCCTATTTCAGAGGAGGTGACAGGCGTGGATCTTGTAAAAAAGCAGATAACTCTTGCTGCCGGGGAAGAGATATCCAACAAGCGCCTTGAGCCTCTGGGGCACGCAATAGAGTGCAGAATAAACGCTGAGGACTATGAAAATAATTTTATGCCATCAGCCGGGCTTATCTCAGTATTTAATCTTCCCGGAGGCCCGGGCATCAGGATTGATACCGCGGTACATGCCGGGTATGAAATCCCCGCTTTTTACGACTCCATGATAGCAAAGCTTATTTCCCACGGAAGCAACCGGAAGGAAGCGATTGCAAGAATGAAAAGGGCTCTTGAGGAATTTGAAATAGGCGGCATAAAGAGTACCATTGGCTTTCACAGAAAAGTGATGGAGAATAAAAATTTTCTTAAAGGGAAGGTAAATACCCATTTTCTGCAGGATGAAATGGGATATAAGTAATGCAGGATAAAATCCTGGATTATTTTAATGAAAGCAGGACAGCGCTTGATGAGCTGAAAAATCTTTCAGAAAAAGTTGAAGAAGCGGTGGGTATACTTAAAAAAGTGTTTCTTTCCGGAGGAAGGGTGCTTCTATTCGGCTGCGGGGGTTCTGCCGCGGATGCGCAGCATATTGCCACGGAGCTTCTTGCAAGCTTCAGAAAAGAAAGGGCTCCGCTGCCGGCTATATCACTGACAACAAATACATCTCTTATAACCGCGGTGAGCAATGATTTCGATTTCAAGGATGTTTTCAAGAGACAGATAGAAGCTTTCGGATGTAAAAAAGATGCCGCTTTTGCAATTTCCACTTCAGGAAATTCTTCTTCCGTTGTAAATGCCGCCCGAACTGCCGGGGAAAAAGGGCTTAAAGTAATATCAATGACAGGAAGAGATGGCGGAGAGTTGAAAAAGTTTTCTGATTTAAACTTGAACGTGCCTGCCTCTCAGACCTCGCACATACAGGAGTGTCATATTATAGTGGCGCATACAATATGCAGTATTATTGAAGAAGAATTGTTTTAATGTCCGGTGTATATTATTCGGCTGAAAAACTGAGTGAAGAACTAAGGCTAAGAAGAAAAGATAATAAGAATTTTACGGTTGTGTTTACAAACGGATGTTTTGACATAATACATCCGGGGCATATTCATATAATAGAAAGGTCAAGCTCTCTGGGAGATTTAGTTATAGTGGGGATGAATTCCGACAAATCGGTAAGGAAGATTAAAGGAGAGGGAAGGCCGGTTATGGATGAGAAATCAAGAGCCGCTGTGCTTGCGGCTTTGAAGGGGGTGGATTATGTTATGGTCTTTGATGAGGAAACACCGGAGAGAGTGATAAGTTTCATCCGTCCGGATGTTCTTGTAAAGGGCTCCGAATACAAAGAGAAAGATATTGTCGGGCGGGAGGCAGCCGGAAGAATAGTCAGGGTTGAAATGAAAAAGGGATACTCAACGACTAAAATTATACAGAAAATAAAAAAAGCAGATGAGTGAAGGACAATTGAAAAAAAAAGCGATAGTTGATGCGAATTTAAACCGTGCCGGGGAAGGCCTCAGGGTGGTTGAAGACTGGGCAAGGTTCTATCTGCGCAACACTGAAATCACCGGGGGGCTCAGGGAAATCAGGCACGGTTTATGGAAGGCCGCGCAAAAGAACTATCCCGATATAATAACAGGCAGAAACTCCGGTGAAGATATACTCTCGGGAAGCAGAGAACCCGCAAGGGAGTGTGAGAAAAGCATTCCGGCAGCCAGTTTTAACAGGGTCAAAGAGGCCTTGAGGGTTCTGGAAGAAATGGGTAAACTCGTAGGCGGGGATGCATCCGCAAAATTTAAAGAGATGAGATTTAAAATTTATGAAATAGAAAAGGATTTTTATGAAAAAAATAAGGATACCTGAAAATATTCTTGAAAAAATAGCAGAGAAAGAAATGATTGAAAAAAATGTGCTTTCCGGTAAAATATCGGAAGGCAGGGTGGTGGTTCCTCTGAACAGAAAAAGACAGGGTCTGGAAAAACCCTGCGCCATAGGAGAGGGTTTGTCCGTAAAGGTAAATGCAAATATAGGAGGCTCCCCGGATATAAGCGACCCAGCCGCGGAGCTCGAAAAACTGCGAACCTCTGTAAAGTACGGGACCGATACTGTGATGGATCTTACCATCGGGAAGTACTGGAAAAGGATACTCTCTGCCGTTGTGCGGGAGTCACCCGTTCCGGTGGGTACTGTTCCTGTTTACGGAGCAGTATGTTTAGGGGGTTCTGTAGCTGATTTAAAATCAGATGATTTTATAGAGGTGATTTCCACCCAGGCTGAAATGGGCGTTGATTTTATGACCGTGCATGCAGGTGTTACCAGAAGCGTTTCTAAGATATATGATAAAAGCAAAAGGGTAGGCGGCATGGTGTCAAGGGGCGGAAAAATCATTTACCGCTGGATGAAAGAAAACAATATGGAAAATCCCCTGTACGAGAGGTTTGATGAAATACTCGATATAGCTTCTCAATACAATATCACAATTTCACTGGGGGATGGTTTAAGGCCCGGCTGTCTTGCGGATGCTTCCGATGATGCCCAGTACGGCGAACTCAGGGTGCTTGGTGAACTTTCAAGGCGGTGCAGGCAGGCTGGTGTTCAGGTAATGATAGAGGGCCCGGGACATGTGCCGCTGAATCTGATTGAAGAAAATGTCCGGATGGAGAAGGAGTTGTGCGGGGGAGCTCCTTTTTATGTTCTTGGCCCATTGACCACTGATATAGGCGCCGGATACGACCATATAACCGGGGCTATCGGAGGAGCGTTTGCTGCATGGAAAGGCGCAGATTTTTTGTGCTATCTCACCCCCGCAGAGCATCTTCATCTGCCGGATAATGAAGATGTTGCAATGGGGGTCATCGCTTCAAAAATAGCTGCTCACAGCGGGGATGTAGCAAAAAAAATACCGGGAGCATTGGAAAGAAACGAGAAAATGTCAAAAGCCCGCAGGGACCTTGACTGGGAACTGATGCAGAGGAATGCTATGGCTCCGGCCGCGGTGGAAAGAGAAAGAAAAAGATACCCGGAAAGAAAGGACAGAGCCTGCACAATGTGCGGCGAGTACTGCGCTCTTCTTGATTAGTTTAAAGGCTGATGTTTAAAAACCCGCGGCGCCGCAGGCACAGAAGATACGGTACTCTGTTGCTGCTTGACGTGGAAACTGAGGGCAGTTCATCTAAAAAAGCCCGGTCTGCTGTTATAGACATAAGTCTTAGCGGCGCTGCATTTGAAAGCAGTGAGAAGTTTTCAATCGGGGAAAAAGTAACCTTGAGGTTTATAACTCCTCAAAAAAACATCTATGTTATCAGCGGTAAAATACGCAGAACCGCGTCAAAGGCGGGGGCTTATGAATACGGGGTTAAGTTTCGTTGGGGGAATCCCTTAAAAAGAAATAGAGTAAAACAGCTTATCTCGGAAATATCGTAAAACCGTGTTGTGGAACTATTTGAAAAGGTGAAAATTATATAGTAGTATTTACCTGTAATTTTCGGGTTCACCAAAGCAGCTGAAAAGAACATAGTTGAGGTGCTTTTATGAGTTTGCAAAAAAGAGCTAAATGGAAAAGTAAAACCGGGTTTATATTTGCAGCAATAGGCTCTGCAGCCGGTTTGGGAAATATCTGGCGTTTCTCATATCTTTGCTACAGAAACGGGGGCGGCGCTTTTTTACTTCCATATTTTATTGCCTTAATAGTGGTAGGGATACCCCTCATGATTCTTGAGTTTGGAATCGGTCACAGGGAGAAGGGGTCAGCTCCCAAGAGCTTCTATAGTATATCGTCAAAATTAGAATGGATAGGCTGGTGGCCGGTTGTTTTTGTGATGTTTGGTATAGTTGTATACTACAATGTGATTATTTCCTGGTGCGTAAATTATTTTTATCACAGCTTCAACCTCTCATGGGGGGCCGATCCGGGCGCTTTTTTTGATTCTTTTTTGAATGTGACTTCCGGACCCGCTTCAATAGGCAGTATAAGCCTTCCTATTCTGGGCGGGCTCATTCTTGTATGGATTATAAGCTGGATAATTGTTTTTTTCGGCGTTCAAAGAGGAATTGAACGGGCGACGAAAATCCTTATCCCTTCTCTTTTCGTGTTAACTATCATACTGGCAGTCTGGGCCGCAACACTTCCCGGAGCAGGAGACGGCCTTATACAGTATCTGAGGCCGGACTTTTCGTCTTTAGCTGATGCAGGTGTCTGGATAGATGCTTTCTCGCAGATATTTTTCACTCTTTCTCTTGGTTTCGGAATAATGATTGTATATGCGTCCTATCTTCCCGAAAAAACAAATATAGTCGGGGATTCCCTTAAGATTGCTGTCGGGGATAGTCTTTTTGCTTTTATAGCCGGTATTGCGGTCTGGGGAACCCTGGGCTACATGGCTAATGCGCAGAATGTGGAGATAAGTGAGGTTGTTTCTGAATCGGTGGGGCTTGCTTTTGTTACATTTCCCCAGGCAATTTCTCTTCTTCCCGCATTTTCGGTTTTTTTCGGGCTTTTGTTTTTCGCCATACTCACATTTGCGGGAATATCATCGGCAATCTCAATAATAGAGGCATTTTCATCATCTTTAATGGATAAGTTCGGGTTTGAGAGGAAGAATGTAGTTCCTGTTGTTTGTGCCATAGGACTTTTGGGCGGAGTGGTTTTTACCACCGGAGCCGGCCTGTACTGGCTTGATATCGTAGACCATTATTTAACAACATATGGTTTAGTTGCAGTGGGGATACTTGAATGTATTGTCATCGGCTGGTACGTTAAGGCGGAAAACCTACGCAAATATATTAATTCGGTTTCAGTTTCAAAAATAGGAAAATGGTGGAACTATTCGGTTAAAATATTTATACCGGCTTTGCTTTTATTTTTTCTTCTGTGGAGTCTTGGGGTTGAGCTCACTGAGCCGTATGGGGGATACGCGGTTTCCATCCTTGTTTTTATAGGAGTAAACTGGGTGGTAATGACACTTGTTGCTGCTTTTGTCTTTTCTTTTCTTAAATGGAAAAAAGAGGCTGTGTGAGAACGGAGATAATAAATACAGGCAGAGAGCTTATTGAGGGTAAAAAGTCCGCAAGCTCAGCTTTTTTAACTGAAAAACTTAGTTCAATAGGTATTTCAGCTGCCCGGATTACAACTGTTTCAGACAGCACAGGCGAAATTCATGATGTGGTCAGGGAGGCTCTTGGCCGGGCAAACATTATATTCTGTATTGGCGGCATGGGCTCCACTTCTGATGATATTACCAGGGATGTTTTTGCGGATATCTCCGGCAGAAAACTTGTTTTTTCAAGAAAGGCAATGGAAAATGTGGCAAGATATTTTGCAAGGCGGGGTAGGGATGTTCCTGTAAAGTGCGAAAATCAGGCCAAAATTTTGCAGGGTTCCCGGGTCCTTCCAAACGATAAGGGCAGCTCTCCCGGGCTTTTCATTGAAGTTAATTCGTCAAAAATATTTCTTCTGCCCGGGCCTGTTGATGAAGTGAAGAGTTTAATGAAGGGGGAGCTTTTCCGTATGTTGAAGGAATATGAAAGCAAAATAGTAAGGAAAAGCGTACTCCATATATTTCATAAATGTGAATCCGAGGTATATGAAATGTTATCTGAAGTAATTGAAACGGAAAGGGAGCTGGAAAAGAAAACGGTAAGTTTCAGTTTCGAGAAATGTCCGTGGGGAACCGATTTGAGCATAGAATGCAGGGGCTATGACGAACTTTTAGTTGATGAACTTCTGCATAAGATAAGATCTGAGGTTTATGACTTTATCGGGGAGGAAGTCTTTGGGGAAAACAAGGAAAGCCTTGAAACTGTTGCCGGAGAACTCCTGGCAAGAAAAAGGCTTACTCTGGGGGTTGCCGAGTCGGCTACCGGAGGTCTTCTTTCTTCTCTTATCACTGATGCGCCGGGCAGTTCAGTATATTTTAAACAGGGGGCTGTCTTTTATTCTACCCGGAGTAAAATAAAATCTCTCGGTGTAAGCAGTCGAACTGTTGAGAATTACGGGGCTGTTTCAGAGGAAACAGCCCTTGAGATGGCGCAGAGGGTAAGAGAGCTTTACGGTGTAAAATGCGGCATTTCAATCACAGGATACGCGGGGCCAAAAGCCGGAGAAGATAAAGAGGGGGGAACCGGGTATATTGGAATAGACATTGACGGAGATAATTGTTCATACACTGTGAAATTTTCGGGCTCACGGAGGGAAATTAAGGAAAAGTTTGCTTATTCGGCGCTCGGATATCTCTGGAGAAAATTAAAGAGCGAATGAGGTTATTTATAGCAGTCCCGCTCCCTGAACATATAAAAAAGAAACTGGCGACACTGCAAGACAGGGCAGCTCACAGAAGTACGGGGGAGAGAGTGTCCTGGGTTTCTCCGGAAAAGATGCATCTGACACTTGTCTTTCTGGGGGAAAAATCCAGAGGTGAAATTGAGGATATAAAATCAGCAATGGAAAACTCAGTAGAGAATGAGGGTAAATTTAAGATATACGTTTCCGGCACAGGGGCCTTTCCTTCCGGAAAAAGACCGAGGGTGATATGGATTGGGTGCCTGGACAGTACCGGGACGCTGGATAGAATCAGGAGAAAACTTGTCTCCGCTTTGGCAAAAAAAACAGGGTATAAGAAAAAAAAGAGAAAGTTTATACCTCATCTCACGCTGGGAAGGATTAAAAAATTTTCGGGTAGTGCGAAAAGTGTTGAGTTTCTGATGTCAGAAGATATTCAATTGGGGGATTTTACGGTAGAAAGAATTCAATTAATAAAAAGTAAACTTAAACCGGAAGGCGCGGTTTACAGTGTTGTAGAAGATGCGAAAATATAGGGTTTTGATATTAGTCTCTGTTTTTTTTCTGGCACCTGCAGAACTTTTCTCTTTACCGGGCGAGAAGAATGCTAAAGAGGTGATATTTACTTTCGATGACGGTCCTCGTCCGGGGGTAACTGAAAAGATAATTGGTATACTTGATAAAAACGATATTAAAGCCACATTTTTTCTTGTTGGAAAAATGATATCCAGGTATCCTGAAATAGTAAGAAAAATAAAAGAGAGCGGACATGAAATAGCAAACCATACGTATACGCACAGGCGTATTGATTCATTAACTCCCGGTGAGGTTATAGTAGAATTAAAAAATGTGGATGAAGAACTGCGCGGAATTACAGGCGGCAGTACAAGGTATTTCAGGCCGCCCGGCGGCAGGCTTAACAGCATCTCTTTAGAGCTTGTTCGGAAAAGCGGTTACCATACGGTATTATGGACAAGGCATGTCAATGATATTTCCGGAATAAAAAGAGACGAAATATTTGAGAGGGCCACTCGCGATCCGGGGAGGTATGAGCTCATAATGATGCATGACGGGCCTTCTGAGACTGTCAAGGCCCTGCCTGATATAATAGGGTTTTACAGAGACAGAAATTATAGGTTTACAACAATATCGCAGGCGCTGTCTGAATATGATGGAATAAATAGTGTTTCTAAAAGATGGCCGGTTTTGCCCGGGGTAATCAGGGAGGAATACCTGGTCAGTGATGCTGATAATCCGGTAAAAAGTAAAATGTGGGGAGGCCTATTCTTTTTCACTGCTATAGGGGGTACAGCGCTGGTTTCAGTAATCAGAAAGAACAGGAAAAAATCCGGGAAAAGAAATCTTTCACTTGCTGTCATATCCCTAAAAGAGGAATTGATGGAGGATTTACTGGACAGGCTGGAAATACTTGATGTTAAAATAACCTTTTTTCTCACCCCCGGGGAGCTTAAAAAAATCATTGAATTGAATATTCCCGGGGGGTTCAGAGGGCATGCTCTGGCTCTGCGGGGCGGATTGGATGATATTTCTGAAAGGCTGTCAGGCTGGGGCAGGATATCTAAAACAGCCCGGGCGGCGGACATTCTGAGGATATTCTGTGTGCAGGAGATAAATAATGGAAAAAACATCGGCTATCTCAGAAGAGAAGGGTATCTTCCGGTTAAGTGCAAAATGAATATTCCCGGGAAGGCTTACAGAAACTCACGGGAGCTTAAACGGCATCTTTTGAAAAATTTTACTTCAGAGAAAGTCATACCTGTCAGTATTAATGATAAAAGAACTATTGACGCGTTAAGCGGTTTCTGTACGACTGTCATGAAAAGAGGGTATTTCTTTGTATCGCTTGAAGATTATATGCTTGAAAGATATGCGGGATGAAAGTCGAACTGTTATGAAAATTCCTGTTATTCTTATAAAAACGGCCAGTTTGCTTGTGGCGGCGGCAGTAGTTTTTTCCTCTTTTCCCGAAAGAAGGAAAATTGAGATAAAGCCTGGGGAGTCCGTTTCTCAAATAGCCCGGGCGCTTCAAGAAGAGGAGATTGTCTGCAGTAGTTTGTTTTTTATGTTTTTTCTGAGAATAAGTGACAGGTCGACGAATATAAAAGCAGGAACTTATAAGTTTTATCCCCGGCAAAGCTATTTTTCTATAATAAATCAGTTAGTTAAGGGGTCTGATATTTACGAAAGGGTTTCAATACCTGAGGGGTTCACAGCTGAGCAGATAGCGCAAAGGTTAAAGAGAAAAAAAATCATAGACAGCAAAGAGGAGTTTGTGGCTTTCGTTGAAGAGAAAGACCTCAGAGGAATGCTTTTCCCTGACACCTACAGATTTTCCAAAGGTCAGAACGTGAAAACGGTGGCAGGAATAATGAAAAGAAGATTTGACGAGGTTTTTACTGAAGAGTTTAAAGACAGGGCAAGAGAAATAGGTTTTTCAGTCAGGGAGGTTGTTACTCTCGCTTCATTAATTGAGAGGGAGGCCGGAGTATCAGAAGAGAAGCCGATTATATCCGATGTTTTTCACAGAAGACTTGAAAGGGGGATTTTTCTGGAGTCGTGTGCTTCGGTAATATTTGCCCTTGGAGAACACCGAAACAGGCTTACTTATCAGGATCTTAGAGTTGATTCTCCATATAATACTTACAGAAATCTCGGTTTACCTCCAACTCCTATATGCAATCCGGGGGAGGAATCCTTAAGGGCGGCCCTATACCCGGCGGAAACAGATTATATGTACTTTTTCAGCAGGGGCGACGGGACCCACGTGTTCAGCAGGACATATGAGGAGCACCTGGAAGAACAGAGAAAACACACCTTTCCCGGGCCTTGAATAAAATTAAAAATTTGTTATTATTGAGTTAGGAAAAAACAAAATACTTTGCAAATATCCACATAGTAATTTGGGGTTAGATTTGGGGGTTGACAAAGCATTTTTTTCTTTGTAATATAACAAAGCTTTAAGAGAGATATAAAGATCTTTGAAATTTTGGAGTCGGGTAAATGAAGAGTTTAACTTTCGGTGTTCATGGAGAGTTTGATCCTGGCTCAGGACAAACGCTGGCGGCGTGCATAACACATGCAAGTCGAGCGAGAAACCGTTTCTTCAAGGCTTCGGCCAAGAAGATTTGGTGGAGAGCGGCAAACGGGTGAGTAACACGTGGGTAATATGCCTGTCAGTGGAGGATAACCTCGGGAAACCGGGGCTAATACTCCATACGATGGTATGCCTTATGGCATATCATGAAAGAAACTTTGTTTCGCTGACAGATTAGCTTGCGGCCTATTAGCTTGTTGGTGAGGTAAAAGCTCACCAAGGCGACGATGGGTAGCCGACCTTAAAGGGTGGCCGGCCACACTGGGACTGAGACACGGCCCAGACTCCTACGGGAGGCAGCAGTGGGGAATCTTGCGCAATGGGGGAAACCCTGACGCAGCAACGCCGCGTGGAGGACGAAGTCCTTAGGGACGTAAACTCCTTTCAGGAGGGAAGAAATGCCCCGTATGGGGAGCTGACGGTACCTCCAGAAGAAGCACCGGCTAACTCCGTGCCAGCAGCCGCGGTAATACGGAGGGTGCAAGCGTTGTCCGGAATCACTAGGCGTAAAGGGCACGCAGGTGTTTCTGCAAGTCGGTTGTGAAAGGCCCCTGCTTAACGGGGGAGTGTCAATCGAAACTGCAGAAATTGAGAGCAAGAGAGGAAAGCGGAATTCCTGGAGGAGCGGTGAAATGCGTAGATTTCAGGAAGAACACCTATGGCGAAGGCAGCTTTCTGGCTTGCTTCTGACACTCAGGTGCGAAAGCGTGGGGAGCGAACGGGATTAGATACCCCGGTAGTCCACGCTGTAAACGTTGGATACTAGGTGGCGGATATAAATTCGTTACCGCAGCAAACGCAGTAAGTATCCCGCCTGGGGAGTACGACCGCAAGGTTGAAACTCAAAGGAATTGACGGGGGCCCGCACAAGCGGTGGAGCATGTGGTTTAATTCGATGCTACGCGAAGAACCTTACCTGGACTTGACATGGTTGGGAATTTCCTGGAAACAGGAAAGTGCCTGCATCTGCAGGAGCCCTTTCACAGGTGCTGCATGGCTGTCGTCAGCTCGTGTCGTGAGATGTTGGGTTAAGTCCCGCAACGAGCGCAACCCTTACTCTTAGTTATCAGCGGGTAATGCCGGAGACTCTAAGAGAACTGCCCAGAACAACTGGGAGGAAGGTGGGGACGACGTCAAGTCATCATGGCCCTTATGTCCAGGGCTACACACGTGCTACAATGGCTGATACAAAGGGTAGCAAAACCGCAAGGTCAAGCAAATCCCATAAAGTCAGCCTAAGTTCGGATTGCAGGCTGCAACTCGCCTGCATGAAGTTGGAATCGCTAGTAATCGTGGGTCAGCAATACCACGGTGAATATGTTCCCGGGCCTTGTACACACCGCCCGTCACACCACGAAAGTTAGCTGTACCAGAAGTCGCTGGCTCAACCCCGGTTTGCCGGGGCGGGAGGCGCCGAAGGTATGGCTGATGATTGGGGTGAAGTCGTAACAAGGTAGCCGTACATGAATGTGCGGCTGGATCACCTCCTTTCTAATAATAAATGGAAGGGAGTTCAGTTAAACTCTTAAAACCCGACTCTATTCTTTCAGGGCCTTTAGCTCAGCTGGTAAGAGCGCACCCCTGATAAGGGTGAGGTCTGTGGTTCAAGTCCACAAAGGCCCACCACTTTTAAGGGGAATTAGCTCAGTTGGGAGAGCGCCGCTTTTGCAAGGCGGAGGTCGCCGGTTCGAGCCCGGCATTCTCCACCAGTTTTAGGAAAAACAGGGGGTAAAAAAACAGACTTTGAAATAGAATGAAAGAAGTTCATTGAAAATTGAATATGCATAGGTAATAACTATAATTAAGCCGATAATTTGTAATGATATGACCAAGCTACTAAGAGCATACAGTGGATGCCTTGGTATCGAGAGGCGAAGAAGGGCGTGGTTAACTGCGATAAGCTTCGGGAAGGAGTAAACATCCTTTGATCCGGAGATTCCCGAATGGGTAAACCTGACTTTGAGAACCAAAGTCAGCTGTGTCTGAACACATAGGGCATGGCGGCCAACCGGGCGAACTGAAACATCTAAGTAACCCGAGGAAAAGAAAACAATAGTGATTCCCCTAGTAGCGGCGAGCGAAAGGGGAAAAGCCTAAATTTCCTTAAATGTAAAGGCTGTGACCGTTGTTTAAGGAAAGGTTGTGGGGTTGGATCGTTTTCCATCACAGTGGAAAGGAGAAAGCAGGTCTTTTTAGCTGAAGCGCACTGGAAAAGGCGTACCATAGAGGGTGATAGTCCCGTAAGCGAAAAAAAGTATTTGCATCTCTGATTTTCTCCCCAAGTAACGCAGGACACGAGAAATCCTGCGTGAATCAGCCAGGACCACCTGGTAAGGCTAAATACTACTCGATGACCGATAGTGAACCAGTACCGTGAGGGAAAGGTGAAAAGTACCCCGGGAGGGGAGTGAAATAGAACCTGAAACTGTGTGCTTACAAGCGGTGGGAGCCCTATGGATCTTTTAGCTTTCGCACGCCCTTTGGGTGTCCGGAAGCGGAGATCAACGGGTGACCGCGTGCCTTTTGGATAATGAACCGGCGAGTTATGAGGCGCAGCGAGGTTAAGTTCTTAAAAGAATGTAGCCGTAGGGAAACCGAGTCCTAATAGGGCGCATAGTTGTGTTTTATAGACCCGAAATCAGGTGATCTATCCATGAGCAGGGTGAAGGTGCTGTAACAGGTGCTGGAGGCCCGAACTGATGAACGTTGAAAAGTTCTTGGATGACTTGTGGATAGGGGTGAAAGGCCAATCAAACCTGGTGATAGCTGGTTCTCCCCGAAATAGCTTTAGGGCTAGCCTGGTAACTTAATCCATGGTGGTAGAGCACTGGATAGAATATAAGGGGGCAACCTCTTATATCTTACCAAACTCCGAATGCCGTGGGGTACGTTGCTGGAGTCAGACTACGGGGGATAAGCTCCGTGGTCGAAAGGGAAACAGCCCAGATCATACGCTAAGGTCCCTAAGTGCGAGCTAAGTGCATCAAAGGAAGTAGGGCTACAGAGACAGATAGGAGGTTAGCTTAGAAGCAGCTACCCTTTAAAGAGTGCGTAACAGCTCACTATTCAAGCGGTCTTGCGCCTAAAATTTGCGGGGCTAAGCTCGTCACCGAAGCGATGGATTTCGTCTTTATATAAGGCGGAGTGGTAGGGGAGCGTTCTGTTGTAGGTTGAAGGTCTACCGAAAGGAGGGCTGGACGAAGCAGAAGTGAGAATGCCGGTATTAGTAGCGAAAATAAGGTGAGAATCCTTAACGCCGAAAACCTAAGGTTTCCTGAGTAAAGTAATTCTTCTCAGGGTTAGTCGGGCCTAAGGCGAGGCCGAAAGGCGTAGCCGATGGACAACAGGTTAATATTCCTGTACTGTCTGGAACGCGTTTGTAACTGAAGGAAAGACGCATTGGAGTAGATCATCCTCCTGTTGAACCAGGAGGTCTAACCCGGTGGAAGCCGGGGAATGGGACCCTGAGGCTCCGGCCAATGGGGAACTGATTCAACCCAGTGACAGGAAAATTTCCTCCAGTGAGTATTCCGGACATCCGTACCGCAAACCAACACAGGTAGGTGGGGAGAGAATCCTAAGGCGTACGAGATAACTCCCGTTAAGGAACTCGGCAAATTGACCCCGTAACTTCGGGAGAAGGGGTGCCTGTCCTTCGGGACAGGCCGCAGTGAACAGGCTTGGGCGACTGTTTATCAAAAACACAGGCCTCTGCTAACTCGCAAGAGGATGTATAGGGGCTGACGCCTGCCCGGTGCTGGAAGGTTAAGAGGAGGAGTTAGGCAGTTTTGATTTATCTAAACTGCCGAAGCTTTGAATTGAAGCCCCAGTAAACGGCGGCCGTAACTATAACGGTCCTAAGGTAGCGAAGTTCCTTGTCAGGTAAGTTCTGACCTGCACGAATGGCGTAACGCTCCGAGCGCTGTCTCAACGGGAGACTCGGCGAAATTGTAGTATCGGTGAAGATACCGATTACCTGCAGCGGGACGGAAAGACCCCGGCACCTTTACTGTAGCTTATCATTGGGTTATAACTTAGAATGTAGAGCATAGGTGGGAGGCTTTGAAGCCGGTACGCAAGTACTGGTGGAGCCGTCAGTGGAATACCACCCTTTCTTGGTTGTAATTCTAACCTTCAGCCGTTATCCGGTTGAGGAACAGTGATTGGCAGGCAGTTTGACTGGGGCGGTTGCCTCCTAAATTGTAACGGGGGCGTCCAAAGGTTCCCTCAGGACGTATAAAAGTCGTCCGTAGAGCACAAAGGTACAAGGGAGCTTAACTGCGAGACATACAGGTCAAGCAGATGGGAAACCAGGGCTTAGTGATCCGGCGGTTCCTTGTGGAAGGGCCGTCGCTCATCGGCTAAAAGGTACGCCGGGGATAACAGGCTTATCTCCCCCAAGAGTTCATATCGACGGGGAGGTTTGGCACCTCGATGTCGGCTCATCGCATCCTGG
>SL_5KL_010_SEDDRAFT_10000515_pt1 | contig 24774 bp, 22 predicted proteins | sample SodLakKL_010_SED_FD_9118 | JGI IMG/M metagenome (IMG submission 9118) | reverse complement strand
TCGTGATACTCGCTATCGTTTTGATATGGATCGTCATGATGGCGGTTCTAATAAAAGGAGGAAACACCTCAGAATATACTCAGGAAGATCCTTCACAGTTAGAGCAGCCTCCTGTAGGAGAGACCGGACCGGCAGAGGGTGAGATGGTTGAGCAAGATCCTCCACTACAACCCGAAAAATGAGGAAAAATCTGGGACGTATCAGTCTATCAGGAAGAGTTTCAAAGACCTGTGGAATCCGTAGTATGACGATTATCATGGAGTTGTAATGGTCAGATACTCCTTGGAAAGACGATGCGACGAGATACGATGGGGTCTTTCTCGACGGGATCGAGTTTTTCTTCACTTCCTTCTCTTTTTTTGGTGATATCCCTCATATGAAAAATACCATAAACATTAATATCATTATTTCCTTTTAGGCTCGGTGGTAGTTTGTCGAACATGGATAAAACATTAGGGTCGATATTAAAAGGCGGAGAAGATTTGATCAATACTGAAGGTCTCATCGTAGAAGCCGTGGAAGACCTCGTCAAAGACGAGATCAAGCGGCATATAAGAGATAAGATAGAAGAGAACGAAGAATTGAAAGCCGAGTTCAAGAAGTACGTCGAGATGCTGATGGAGGCAAAGATGAAAGAAGCTTTTGCCTATGGGATGTTGGCCAAGACCAGTGCGGAACTGGGGTTAGAACTCATACCTCCGAAGATGAAGGCCGAGATGAATGAAAAGATCTCTGAGATGATGGAAAAAAAGATGGAAGAGATGATGGAAAGAGAGATGTGAACACGTTTTACATACTCTAGATCAAGTCATACGCCGATGTAGGAAAGATTTATATTTAGTGTACTGTATCTAATGAAAAAAGGAGGATCGCGGGGAGTTCTCATGGATTCAGCTAAACCAACTCTAAGGCGGGAAGAGATAAAAGAGATAAAGCGTGAAACGAGTAAAACGCTGGTAGAGATAAAGGACCTTTTAAGGATCGCCGACTATATGGGGATCAGAGCGGAGAGGGAGAGAGGGAAGAGGATAATAAAATATGCGTTAAAAACCTCAAAAGAAGGATATCATTGGGAAGCCTTAGATGCGCTCCGAGAGGCTAGGAATTTTCTTAAAGAGTTGGTGGATAAAAGGATGGAAGAGGAGATAATAGACCTTTCTTTCGTCCTGGATGACCTGGAAGGCGGAGGCAGATCTAAAAAGATCATGAATACGATATCCAAACTCGAAAAGGCCAGGGATGAAGAAGAGTACGAAGACGTACCCGAATTGATCTTCAAAGCTTGGGAAGCCGTGAAAAAGAAGTGAGTCTAAAGTAGATACACTAAATATTTTAATAAGACCATCATTAGTTAACCCCCATATGAACCCAAATCATGTCTCATGCTTCGGTTTGGTTCTAGTCGAGGAGGAAAAAACATGGTAGACCTGCACGATCAGACCCTTAGGGATGCTCATCAATCGGTCCTGGCAACGAGATTGAGGACTGAAGATATGCTGCCTATCTGTGACAAGATGGATCAGGTGGGTTTCGATTCTATGGAGATATGGGGAGGAGCCACATTCGATGCATGTATAAGATATCTGAACGAGGATCCTTGGGAGAGGTTGAACAAACTCAGCGACGCTCTGCCTAACACGAGAGTACAGATGCTCGAAAGAGCCATGAATATAGTGGCCTATAGTAATTTCCCGGACGACGTGGTAAAAGAATTTGTACACCTTGCATACAAGAACGGCTGCGAAAGTTTCAGGATATTCGACGCTCTGAACGATCTTAGAAACATGCGGATCCCTATAGAGAAAGCCAAGGACGAAGGTGCACACGTACAAGGTTCTCTTTGTTATACCATCTCACCCATACACACAGTAGAAAAATACGTGGAAAAGTTCAAAAAATTGGAGAACATGGGCTGCGATTCTCTCTGTATAAAGGACATGGCGGGTATGATCTCGCCGTCCCGGGCTTACAACATCGTGAAAGGTTGTAAAGATGCAGGTATCAAGATACCTATAGATCTACACAGCCACAACACCTCGGGTATGACGGGATTGGCTTACATGAAGGCCTGCGAGGCGGGAGTAGATATATTGGATACTTCCATCTCTTCCTTGACCGGTGCGACCGGCCAGCCGCCTACCGAATCTTTGACCGCAGCACTACAAGACACGGAGTACGATACAGGATACGATATGGATCTGCTGATGGAGATAAGAGAGTATTTTGAGGGTATATGGAGAAAATACAAGCACTTGCACAGGGACCAAGCCTTGAGGATCGATCCCTCCGTTACCGTCCATCAGATCCCAGGGGGCATGCTGTCCAATCTGGTCAACCAGTTGGAAAAGCAGGGTGCGGCTGACAAGTACGACGAAGTTCTGAAAGAAGTTCCAAGAGTTAGGGAGGAATTCGGTTATCCTCCACTGGTAACACCCAGTTCCCAGATCGTCGGCGTTCAGTCTGTGATGAACGTGAAGTTCGGAAGATATGAAAGGATAACCAACGATACCAAAGAGTACTTCAGAGGCATGTACGGTAGGCCTCCGGGTGAGATATCAGAAGAGATGTATGAAAAGATATTAGGTCCTGATTGGGAAGACGAAGTTATCGATGAAAGGCCCGCAAGCCTGTTAGAGCCTCAATTCAAAAAGAAAAGAGACGAGCTCGAAGATATGGGGCTTTTAGGTAAACCCGAAGATGTGCTCACCTACACCATCTATCCTGATATAGGTCTTAAATTTTTGAAAGGTGACGTTGAAGCCGAGTTCTACTCTAAAGACCTTCCATTGGAAGAGCCCGATAAGGAGAAGGAAGTAGTGAAGAGACCTCGGTTCGATTACCCCTTTGAAGGTAAAGTAAAAGTGGACGGAAACGATTACAGCGTGAAGATGGAGGGAAAAAATACAGTAGAGGTGAACGGTAAAAAATATAATATCTCTGTGTTATTTCCAGAAGGCCATGAAGCATCGAAAACAGTAGGTAAAGATCAAGCTTCAGAACAACGTGAGGGCCCCACCGGCGAAGAGACCGATATAGGTGCACCGATGCTCGGGACCATACTTGACATAAAGGTTAACCCAGGGGACAAAGTCAGTGCGGGAGACCCCATCGCGATACTAGAGGCCATGAAGATGGAAAACGATGTTCCAGCTCCAAAAGACGGTACCATAAAAGAACTACACGTTAACAAAGGACAAGATGTAGAAGAAAACGACCTGATCGCAACCATGGTAGGATAATATGACTCCGTTAGAAGTGATGATCATAGGTATCGGCGTGGTATTCATAACCCTGAGTATACTCACCTTAGCCACATATCTCTTCGGATGGATAATAAACAAGTTTTTTGTCCAAGAAAAAGAAGACGAGAAGGAAAAAGTAGCCGCGATCATCGCGGCGATACACGCGAGAGGAGGTGATTAGATGATCGAGTTAGGGATCTTCGCTCTGACTTGGCAGAGTTTGGTTATGTTAGGTATAGGATTGCTCTTGATCTATCTTGGGATCTCCAAAAACATGGAACCTTTATTGTTAGGTCCCATCGGTTTTGCGGTCATACTAGCTAATCTGCCTTTAACAGGTATAACGGGTGAATCCGGACTGTTATACGTTATCTATCAACAGCTCATCGCGACCGGCATAGTCCCCCTTATCATATTCTTAGGTATCGGAACCATGACCGATTTTTCTCCTCTGTTAGCGAACCCTAAAACGTTCCTGCTGGGCGCAGCGGCACAGCTGGGCATATTTTTGGCGTTGGGTCTAGCTATAATCCTGGGTTTCGATCTGAATTCGGCAGCGTCCATAGGTATCATCGGAGGAGCCGACGGTCCAACGGCGATCTATGCAGCCACGCGCTTGGTGGCCGATAGACCGGAGATCATAGCCGCGGTGACCGTGTCCGCTTATTCGTACATGGCGTTGGTACCTATAATCCAACCGCCTATAATCAAAGCCCTCACCACAAAAAAACAGCGCAAGATACGGATGGGAACCATGAGAAAGGTCAGTGATATAGAAAAGATAGTATTTCCCATAGGTGTGACCATCATAGTGGGCCTGATCGTTCCATCCGCTCTTCCACTTGTCGGTATGTTGATGTTGGGAAATCTTTTCCGGACCTCGGGTGTCATGGACCGGTTATCCGACACCGGCGGTAATGCACTGATGGATATAGCCACCATCATGCTCGGACTGGGTGTCGGTTTTCTTATGGTTGGTAATACATTCATACAACTGGAAACTCTCAAGATACTCCTTCTAGGGGTTTTCGCCTTCGCCGCCGCCACCGCAGGGGGAACTCTTTTTGGACAGATCTACTACAAGTTATCTAACGGTAAAATCAACCCCATGATAGGGGCCGCGGGTGTTTCAGCGGTCCCCATGGCATCAAGAGTAGTACAGAAGATGGGACAGGAAGAAGATCCCGGCAGCCATCTTTTGATGCACGCCATGGGTCCTAACGTGGCGGGGGTTATAGGTTCCGCCACCGCCGCAGGCATATTGATAGGTCTGCTTGGGTGAGATCATGGAAAGTATACATATAAAAAAAGGAGAGGAAAGAAAAGAAGTCGACGGAAAACTGTTCCGCCTGCTGCAGAGATCCGAAGAGATGGAAGCCATAGCGGATCTTGAAGTCGGCACGAAGTCAGACTATCTCCACAAAGTTGGAGATGAAGTACACCTTTTAAAAGAGGGTGACTTACTTTGGCACTCCTCGGAGGTAGCTCATAGTGCCAAAAACGTCGGTGGTGAAAAAGATAGAGATATATCGTCTTGGTAAGACCACATCTACCAACGAAGTAGCAAAAACGCTCGCCCAAGATAAAAAAGAAGACTTCGCCGTGGTGGCGGAAGAGCAAACAGAAGGTAGGGGGCGAAAAGATCGCTCATGGGTCTCACCACCTGGAGGTCTTTATCTCTCCTTATGTACCGGGAAAGAGCCTATTTTATCTCTTAAAGCGTCCTTAGCGGTGGCTAAAACTTTAGAAGATCTAGGTATAATTCCATCACTAAAATGGCCCAACGACGTGATGGTACGAGATAAGAAGATATGTGGTATATTGGTGGAGGTCTTGGAGAAAAAAGCCATCGTGGGTATCGGTTTGAACATAGAGACCGCTCCTTTAAAAGATAGCATCTGTCTCTCCGCACTTTTAGATGAGCCGGTTTCTAAGGAAAGACTCATAAAAGATATCATCGAAAATTTTTCCAACTTAGAGAACATGATGGATACTTACAGGGGTTATTCTTCGACCATAGGACGACTGGTAAAAATAAAAACACCTTCCCGCATCTTGGAAGGTAGAGTAAAAGATATAGATGAAAAGGGTAGATTGGTCTTAGACGACGGTAGAAAGGTGATGGCCGGGGACGTTATACACCTTCGAAAGAACTCGGATCGATATGTTTTTCACCGAAAAAGATATGACACACTAACCGATTAGCAGGATCGCTTACAGGATGATAATATGGTGAGATATGAAGAAATCTTCTCGGAAAGGGCCTCAAATATGAAGAAGTCTGAGATAAGGGAGCTATTAAAATTGATACAACAGCCGGATATAATCTCTTTTGCAGGGGGCCTCCCTAACCCGGAAGCCTTTCCAGTAGAGGAAACTAGAAAGATAATAAACAATAATCTGGATGAGATCGGGGAAAAGATCCTTCAATACGGTTCCACGGAAGGAGTGAATCCCCTGAGAAAAGAACTCGCCAAGATGATGAACCAACGAGGCATAGACGTAGATTACGAGAACATCTTGGTAACTCATGGATCCCAACAGGCTTTGGATCTTTTGAGTAAAGTTCTGTTAAACCCTGGTGATACCATCATAGTCGGCTCACCGACCTATCTCGGGGCTACCGGGGCTTTTAGAGCATTTGAAGCCGATATGGAAACGGTAAAGGTCAGGGAAGACGGCATGGACATGAACTTACTAGAAAAAAAGTTAAAGCAGTTAAAAGTGAAAGGAAAACTCCCTAAGTTCATCTACGTTGTTTTGACTTTTCAGAATCCTTCAGGCGCTACGATGTCAGCAGAAAAAAGACGCGAACTGTTGGATATAGCTTCAAAATACGATGTGCTGATCGTAGAGGATTCACCTTATTCACACCTTAGATATGAGGGGAAAGCTAGACCACATCTGATGTCCATGGATAATGAGGACAGGGTCGTTAGATTAGAGACGTTTTCAAAGATACTCGCCCCGGGTTTCAGGATAGCATGGACAACAGGACCTGAAGAACTGATAGAAAAGATGTGTATAGCGAAACAGGCCACGGATCTGTGTACCAATCCTTTCGGACAGTACGTCGCTTACAAATATCTTGCAGAAGGGATCATGGATGAACATCTTGAGAAGATAAAAAAGCTCTACGATAAAAAAAGATTGACCATGCTGGAAGCCATGGAAGAACACTTCCCCGAGGGAGTAGAGTGGAACAGACCTGAAGGAGGTATGTTCGTGTGGGCCAAGCTACCCATGCATATAAACACACGGGACATGTTCAAAAAAGCGGTGGATGAAAAGGTGGCTTACGTCGTCGGAGATGCATTTTTCGTAGGAGATGATGGATACAACACCATGAGGCTGAACTTCACCCACTCTTCAGAAGAAGAGATAAAAAAAGGCATCAAGGTCCTCGGCGAGGTCATCAAAAAAGAGATCAAAGAGACCGAAAGGAAGGAAGGAAGTCCTATATCTCCTTGAAGTCGTATCATCACCGACGGAGGTCGAAAAACCTTTCCTTTTTTTGACTTTTTACGAAACAGTTAAAAACGCTCGATTGCATATATTCTACTGAATGAACGTAGACCTAGCCGATGAAGAACACTTCGTCCAAAAGAATTCAAGATGTGCTCTATGTAGAGGTTCCAAAAATCTCTGTGGGAGGGAGCGCTGTCCAGTGGTGGTAAAATACTATCAGAGGATGGAGTCTAAGCCTTTGATAGATAGTACGGACATATCAGGTTCTTCTCCGCCGGGTGTATTCGTGGGTAGATACGGCTACCCCAAAGTGAACGTTGGACCTTTGGTTCCGCCTTTTCACGGCGATACGTCGGAACTGGACATGCCGGAGCTCTGGGTCGGCAAAAAGATCGATGATATAGTGAAGAACAGGACCCAGTTGGTCAGAGGCAAATATCCTATCAGAGTGGATAGATTTGACGGAAGAAACAGGATAGCGGACATAACTCAACAGATGGCTCTGTCGAAAAGGCCCGCGGAAGTGGAGGCCTTTTTTTCTAAAAAACCAGGTGGGAAGATACAACTCTCTGATTCCGTTCAACCCTATGGTCCCTCGGGCCCCCTTAAAAAACTGGACCTTGGAACCATAAAATTCGACGGTAGGCTCGACAAGGCACACTTCGATACGGACCTCAAAGCCACTAAAGCTGTTGTAAATCTTTACGAAAAGGATGTTTATATCTCCAAGATCCAAAGGGCTTTCAGCGTCGGTGCCTTCGGTATAGAAGAGAACAGAAAATTCGTACCCACTAGATGGAGTATCACCGCCGTTGACGATACAATAGGAAAGGAACTCAGAGAAGAAGTTAAGGACTATAGACCCATAGACGAGTACAGGGTCTACGAAACATGGGAATTGGACAACAGATGGGAGATACTGATGCTTCCTCGGACTTGGATGTACGAATTGGTAGAAGCTTGGTATCCCGAAACGGCGTGGAATCCACACGGAAGGGATATAGCTATAATCTCGAGTCATGAAAGGTACGAAGGGCGTTCAGATTACGCAGAGATAGGCGGATGTTTTTACGCCGCTAGATTGGCAGTTGCCGAAAAATTATCTAGAGAAAAAAGACAGGCAGGAGCCGTTATATTAAGGGAGACGCATCCGGGATACATCATGCCCGTAGGTGTTTGGAACGTGAGGGAGCACGTGAGAGACGCGTTGAAAAAAGAACCTAAGACTTTCGACACATTAAAAGAAGCACTCTTCTACGTCTCTACTAGATTAGATATCAAGATAGATACTTGGAAGAAACACAGCGAAGTACTAAGGGATGCGCTCTATCAAACAAGGCTGAGCGATTTTGGTGTTAAAAGAAAAGAAGAAAAAGATTTTAAATTTGGAGAGGATAGACATTGGAATTAGAATTTGAAAAGGTCGAGATAGAAGGATTGGACCTAAAAGAGGTAAGTTGTAAAACCGCGCTCTCAAGATCCAGGTTGGAAGCGGATTACGCACTAAATCCATACCAAGGCTGTTCCCACGGATGCGAGTACTGTTATGCACCCTATGTGATCAGAGATGAGAGGCCATGGGGAACTTTTTTGGACGTGAAAAGGAACATACCGAAAGTGGTGTCGCAAGAGGCGAAAACGAAGAAAAAAGGTCTGGTCAGGATAGGTAGCGTTACGGATCCCTACCAAAAGGCAGAAAGGGAATATAAACTCACTAGAAGGTGTTTAAAGCAGCTAAGTAAAAACGATTTTCCCGTGCTTATACAGACCAAATCAGACCTGGTAAAAAGGGATGTGGATATACTGAAAAAGATGGAATCCGACGTAGGGTTCACCATAACTTCTTTAGACGACGACTTCAGAAAAACTTTTGAGCCCAACGCCCCAACGGTGGCGGAGAGACTCTCTGCAATAAAGGAATTGAAAGAAGAAGGTATACCGGTGTGGGTGTTCATAGGCCCTCTGCTCCCATATGAGAACGACGGAGAAGATGATCTGAACAGGTTGAAGGAGACCTTGAATTCTTTAGATGTCGAGGAGATATATTTAGACAAATTGAATATGAGGAAGGGTATATGGCACAAGATACGACCTCTACTCAGGGATGACTTGGAGGAAGATTACAGGGACATCTATTTTGGAGACGACGACTACTTTGAGAGGAAGAGAGGACCTTACAGTGAGATAGGAAAACTAGTCTTTTGAAATAAACAGTAGGTGCGCATCCGATACGACCCTCATAAATTATTTATATCAAACTGACAATTAGGAGTTAGTGGGGAATTACAATGTTCAAGGAAAAGGAAATGGAAGAAAAGTTGCAAACTTATCAGAAAAAACTAAAAAACCTCAAGAATAAGGTCAGAGATTTAAGAGATAAAAATAAAGAATTACAAAATGAAAAAAGAAAAATTTTAAAGGAAAAAAAAGAGATCTTAGATGAACATGGGAACAAACTGAGGAACGTGATAACTAAGATGACCGATAAAGACGCCGGAGACCTATCAAAGAATAGTAATGAATTGATATCTAGATTGGAAGATGAAATATTCAGCCTTAAAGAAGAAATTGATGAACTTAACCAGGAAAATCAGGAACTTATACGAGATCTGAACGAATACGAAGATAGAGATACATTCGTTGTACAGACCGACGGAAGTACGGTCGTTCCAAGTAGGTCCAGAATAGATGGAGGGATAAAATGCAAAAGCACTTTAGAGATAGAAGATTCCGTGATAGTCCGCGGATCAGTCGAAGCTACTGGTGATGTGAAAATAGGCGATCAAGTCAAGATAGATGGATCTTTGAAGTCAAAGTCAGGTAAGATCGATATAGGGGCCAGGACAGAGATACGAGGTAAAGTGAGAGCTCCCTTCATAGATATAGGAGAAAAGAGCACCGCCGAAGTAATCGAGTGTTTTGGAGACGTGATTCTAGCTGAAAACACGGAAGTTACGGATATAATCGCAGTCGGAAACGTACAGATGAAAAAAGGAGCAAAGGCACAGGGATCCCTAAAATATGGTGGAGACTTTGACGGAGCGGAAGGTATATCCATAAAGGAATCGGTGATGCCTCTTTCCAAGGAAAATATAGAGGAAGAACTGAAGGAAAGATGAAGAACACAAAAAGCTAGAAAAAATCACCCATCTTGTCTCTCCTATACAGATTTATTTCACTCGCCGTAGTCCAGCTTTTCTGATTCCATGCAAAAAGCACAGCCTCTGCCACTTCTTCAGGCTCCAATACATCTCCTTGTTCGTATTTTCTTTTATACTCAGTGCCGTTTTTATCTTTTATATCCGTTCTGACTTCCGAGGGATTTATCAGGCTGACGGCTACACCATCTTTTCCGACTATACTCTCTATACCATGAACGAATGCTTTAGTCCACCACTTCGTAGCGGCGTAGACGGGGTTGAAGGAACGAGGATGATTTGCATCGAAGCTCCCTATGAATACCAAGTTTCCTTTGCTTTTTTTTAGGTGTGCCAGCGCAGCTCTAGTTGCAAAAAACATGCCGTCGCAGTTGGTCTCCATCATCTCTTTGTAATCTTCAGTGGAGAACTCCTCGATATCTCCATATCTTATGATGCCGGCGTTGTTCACCATGATGTCTAATCTTCCGAACTCATCCACCGTTTTTTCGACCATGTCGTTCACATCCTCCTCGACGCTGACGTCGGTGGGTAAGACTAAAGTTTTGATGTTATGATCTTTCAGTTCTTTCGCCAAAGCATGCAACTCCTTTTCTCTTCTAGCAGCCAGTCCTACATCCATCCCTTCTTCTGCTAACCTTTTACATACTGCTTTTCCTATACCGGAGCTTGCACCGGTGACCAGCGCAACTTTTCTCTCCGTATTTTTTTTCTCCATGATATCTACCTGATGTAGAAAACATTCCTTAAGACCTTTAAAGACCCTTTGACCGCCTCACGGGGTTGTAGACGGTAAAAACTAATAAGGACAGAAGCCTTTAGATGATAGGTGAAATCAAGATGAATATAGTAACGCTGACGGCACTATTGGTTTTTTTTCTCTCGTTTTGGGGTTATCATTATCTTTATCTGTGGTTCACTAAGAGAAGGGGTATAGATACCAAAAAATGTAGGGTCGACAATGCGATCCATTCATGGTTCCGTTCCGCTTTAGAAGAAAAAGATCATCTACTGATGGTTCATCAGATGAGGAACGTGATAATGGCGGTCACCTTCCTGGCGACCACGGTGGTGGTACTCCTTGGATTTCTTTTGGGTTTCTCTACACTAGATGTTGGAGAGCCGACCGCCGGTTTCATCCTTGAAGGAGTTCCTTTTTGGCTCATAGTCATAACTTTGATCTTTTCATTTTTAAATCTGCTATTGTCTCTTCGTCATTTTATCAGGATAAGCTTTTTGATCAAAGCGGATCCCGAGGCTATAGAGGCCATAACGGGAGCATCTCCACAGGAGTACCTCAGCAGTCTTTTTACAAGAGGGAATGATCAATATACCATCGGAAGGAGAGGTGTTGTTTACGCCATCGTTGTTCTGATCTGGTTTTTGAATGTATGGGTGTTCGTCGCTTCCACTATTATGGTGACATCGATCTTCGCTTTACACAACGATCTATAGAGAATGCTCATCCTAAAACCTAAATACCTTTGTAGGTATATAATGAAATGCGAGTTCAATGATAAAAGAGGCAAAAACCATGAAAAAACTTGGTTTTCTTTTGGTGATGATCATAGTGAGTGTTTTGATCATCGGTAGTTTCGGAGGTGTAATAGAAGGTAAATCCTCTTTTTCTGAGATGGATGAACCGATCCCTGAAGAAGCTAACGAGATCCATCAAAGTGAAAAGGTTCTGGAATCCAGGTATGATTCCAACAGAAAGGATTATAGACGGATTGAAGATAAAGAAGGCCCTGATATCTACACTTCTTATCAAACGTTAGATTACGGTGATCCTCCTGCAAACCACAGAACACCCTCTCAAAGGGAACGTGCAGAAGAGATACTTATAAGATGGGATTGGGACCATGAGACTTACCATACTGATATATCTGTAGCGATATCTGGAGAGACTACAGTTCAGATAATAGTTGGAAGTGATGGCGAAGCTGACGATGTGGAAGATGTGCTCGATGATGCGGATGCGAACATGGGTAATGTTGAGTTCACCGTCATGGGTGGCGATACTCCAGAAGTACACTGGATAAGAGATTACGGTCCGGTACCGATAATTGATAAAGATAGTGGTGAAGTCTCATTCATAAATATGGAGTACGGCGGGGCCGCTCTTAGGCCCATCGCCAACGAGTTTCCAAGGAACTACGCTGACGAGATAGGTGTAGATTACTATGACATGGAAGAAGGTGGTGAATGGTTCACCCTTGACGGAGGCCATAAATTCGTAGAAGGTTCTGGAATATTTTATACTACTGAAGATGCGTATGAGCTAAACACCAATCTAGGTGGTGAGGAAGAAGTGGAGCAGTGGGCGACCGAATGGTTCAATCTAGTTGAAACCGAGGAAGGTTTCGAGACGGTCGCAGGAGATCATGGGTTAAGACATCTAGACATGCAGGTGAACATATTGGATGAGACGACGGTTCTCGTATCGGAAGTAGAAGATCCGGGCAGTCATCCAGATCCCGCGGCATTATTGGACGACACTGCCGATTTCTTCGAAAACGAGGTCACTGCAAGAAGCGGTGAATCGTTTGATGTATACCGGCTACCGATGCATGTTGAATATGACTGGTGGACAGGTCGATACACCTATTACACCCACGCGAACTCTCTGATCGTGAATGATATCGTTTTAGTTCCTACGTTCAACCAGGGTACAGATGCTGAAGCCATCGGCGTTTATGAAGATGTACTTCCTGACCACGATATCATAGGAATAAATGCTGATGAAGTCGCTGACCTAGGCGGTGCAATACACTGCACGACCAGAGAGATCCCCAAGCAGAACGCTCCTCCTTCCATTGATATCACGGACGTTCATGCCGTTTCTGAAGAGAACGTCACTATCGAAGCGGAGATAATCACTGATGCAGGAGGTGAAGGGATGTCTTCAGCTCATGTTTACCACGATGACGGCATCCTTGGAAACGAAGACCTTGAAAAAGTAGAGATGGTCGATGTTGGAGGCGACACATACGAAGCGGAATTACCTTCTTATCCGGGAGGAACGGAGCTCAACTACTTTATACGAGTAGAAGACGAGTATCGTGCTGTCAGTTATGATGGAGACGTTTGGAATATGCACTCCGTATCTATACCTATAGACTACACCCTGACAGTCAACGAGCCGGAAGGCGAAGGTTCCATCAGTGTAGAAGGTACTGGGATAACTGAATACCCGTATGAAGAAACTTTTTCAGAGGAACAGACGGTCGACCTGTTTGCCGATCCGGACGAAGGATGGGGTTTCTATGAATGGACCGGAGATACCGCTTCTATAGGTGACTCTGAAGAACCTGATACGTCAATAACCATGGATGGAGATCACACTATCTCAGCTACATTCCTTGAAGAGCTCACGCTGACCGTTGACGAACCAGTAGGGGAGGGAACCATCAGTGTAGAAGGCGTTGAGATAACAGAATATCCTCACACTGAGATGTTCTTAGATGGAGAGGTTGTGGATCTACTCGCAGAATCGGACGAAGGATGGGGTTTCTATGAATGGACCGGAGATACCGCTTCTATGGATGATCCTGAAGAACCTGATACGTTCATAACCATGGATGGAGATCACACTATCTCAGCTACATTCCTTGAAGAGTTCACACTGACCGTTGACGAACCAGTAGGGGAGGGAACCATCAGTGTAGAAGGTACTGAGATAACAGAGTATCCATATGATGAAAACTTTGTGATTGGAGAGTCGGTAGATCTACTCGCAGAATCGGATGAAGGATGGGTATTTGAGGAGTGGACTGGAGATATCGGTTCTATAGATGATCCCGATGATTCTGAAACATCCATAACCATGGATGGAGATCACACTATCTCAGCTACATTCCTTGAAGGATTCACTCTTATAGTTAACGAGCCGGAAGGTGAAGGTACCATCAGCGTAGATGGTATGGAGATAACAGAATACCCATATGAAGAAGGATTCGTAGATGGAGAGATTGTGGATCTCATCGCTGATCCGGATGAAGGATGGGTATTTGAGGAGTGGACTGGAGATATCGGTTCTATAGATGATCCCGATGATACTGAAACATCCATAACCATGGATGGAGATCACACTATCTCAGCTACATTCCTTGAAGAGTTCACTCTAACAGTCAACGAGCCGGTTGGTCAAGGTGTTATCAGTGTAGAGGGCGTTGAGATAACTGAATATCCATATACTGAAACGTTCTTAGAGGGAGAACTTGTTGGGCTGCTTGCCGAATGGGATGAAGGATGGGTATTTGAAGAATGGACTGGAGATACTGGATCCATAGATGATCCTGAAGAATCTGAAACCTTCATAACCATGGATGGAGATCACACCATCTCGGCCACTTTCTTGGAAGAGTTCACTCTAACAGTTAACGAGCCAGTTGGCCAAGGTACTATCACTGTAGAAGGTACTGCGATAACTGAATATCCATATACTGAAACGTTCTTAGATGGAGACACAGTCGATCTGCTTGCCGAATGGGATGAAGGATGGGCATTTGAAGAATGGACTGGAGATACCGCCTCTATAGGAGATCCTGAAGAACCTGATACCGTAATAACCATGGACGGAGATCACACTATTTCAGCTACATTCCTCGAAGAGTTCACTCTAACAATTAACGAGCCGGTGGGTCAAGGTACTATCGGTGTACAGGGCGTTGAGATAACTGAATATCCATATACTGAAACATTCGTGGATGGAGATGCTGTTGATCTCGTCGCCGATCCAGATGAAGCATGGGTATTTGAAGAATGGACCGGAGATACTGGCTCCATAGATGATCCTGAAGAATCTGAAACATTCATAACAATGGATGAGGATCACACCATCTCGGCCACTTTTTTAGAAGGGTTCACTCTAACAGTCAACGAGCCGATTGGTCAAGGTACCATCAGTGTAGAAGGTACTGAGATAACTGAATATCCTTATACTGAGACGTTTTTAGAGGGGGAACTTGTTGGGCTCATCGCCGAGCCGGGCGAAGCATGGTTATTTGAAGAATGGACCGGAGATACTGGCCCTATAGATGATCCTGAAGAACCTGAAACTTTCATAACAATGGATGAGGATCACACCATCTCGGCCACTTTTTTAGAAGGGGGTATCCTGACAGTTAACCAACCGGTTGGTCAAGGCACTATCAGTGTAGAGGGCGTTGAGATAACTGAATATCCTTACACTGAGACGTTTTTAGAGGGGGAACTTGTTGAGCTCATCGCCGAGCCGGATGAAGGATGGGTATTTGAAGAGTGGACGGAAGATACTGATTCTGTCGAAGATCCCTACGAAGCGGAAACCTTCATAACAATGGATGAGGATCATACCATCTCGGCCACTTTTCTTCAAGAGTTCATTCTAACTGTTAACGAGCCAGTGGGTCAAGGTACTATCAGTGTAGAGGGCGTTGAGATAACTGAATATCCTTACACTGAGACGTTTTTAGAGGGGGAACTTGTTGAGCTCATCGCCGAGCCGGATGAAGGATGGGTATTTGAAGAGTGGACGGAAGATACTGATTCTGTCGAAGATCCCTACGAAGCGGAAACCTTCATAACAATGGATGAGGATCATACCATCTCGGCCACTTTTCTTCAAGAGTTCATTCTAACTGTTAACGAGCCAGTTGGTCAAGGTACTATCAGTGTAGAGGGCGTTGAGATAACTGAATATCCCTATACAGAAACCTTCGTAGATGGAGATGTTGTTGATCTCGAAGCTACAGCTGAAGAAGGCTGGTACTTCGAAGAGTGGAAGGGGGATACCGATCCTATAGATGACACAGGATCTTCGACTACCACTATCACCATCGAAGACGATTACAGCATAAATGCTGAGTTTGTCATCCATACACATGAGTTGACCATCAGTATAGAAGGAGAAGGTAGTACTTCTCCAGAAGAAGGTACACATACTTACGAACATGGTGAAGTAGTTACTGTAGAAGCCCTGCCGGACGAAGGTTGGCTTTTTATGGGGTGGACCGGTGATGTTGAAGGTACGGGAGAAGAGAGCGAGATCACGATATCGATGGACGAAAACAAATCTCTAACCGCTAATTTTGTTAGAAGTGCAATTTTCGAGGTCGAGATCATTTCACCGGAAGTGGGGGAAGTGTATGTGGAAGGTGACGAAATCGTGGTCGAGTTCACTGTAACCAACGTAGGCGATGTAGAAGGGACGCATCTGATCGAGTTTACCGTCGATGGAGATTTAAAGGACAGTACGGAAGTAACTCTCGGTCCCGGTGAGGTTGATGAATACGAGTTCACCTGGCTAACCGAGGAAGGTGATGTTGGAGAGCACGAACTTTTGGTGGCTAGTGAAGATGATCACGATGAAGTCATAGTCACTGTATTAGAAGACATCGATTATTACGTAGTCACTGTAGATGTGGAAGGGGAAGGAGAAGTTGTTTTGGATCCGGAGCAAGAAGAGTACGAAGAAGGTACCGAAGTCGAACTAACGGCTTTGCCGGCAGAAGGCTGGTTTTTCGTTGAATGGACAGGCGACGTTGAAGGAACTGAAGAGGAGATAACGGTGGTGATGGACGAGGATAAAGAAGTAACGGCTCACTTCGCCATAAAAGAATACACACTCACTTTGGATATCCAGGGAGAAGGCACGGTTGATGTTGACCCAGATGAGGAATACTATGAACATGGGGTAGAAGTCGAACTAACGGCTGTACCGGCAGAAGGCTGGCTTTTTGTAGAGTGGACCGACGACTTGGAAGGCGAGGAAGAAGTGATAACGGTAACCATGGATGAAAACAAAACAGTAACTGCACATTTCTTAAAAAAAGCTTATTTCGAAGTGACGATCCTTTCACCTCAAGATGGAGCCGAATTTTACTTGGGTGATGAAGTCATGGTCGAGTTCAAAGTTACTAATCTGGGTCATCTAGAACATACACAGACTATCTTGTTTGGGGTCTATGATGAAGATGGAAACTTGATCTTTGACGATGAGGATGAAGTGACCCTTATAGGCTCAACTATTAGGCTTACATCGGAGAACGAATATGAAGGTGAGTTCAGATGGGATGCGGAAGAGGCAGGTGAATTCAAACTAGAACTAAGATGTAACGATGATATCATAGAGCCGGTAGAAGTAAGCATATCGGTGGATGAAAAAGAAGATGGGCTTTCCACGGTAGACCGATTATGCAATCTTTGGTGGATCTTTATTTTGATCGCTCTATTATTGATTTCGATATTATTCTTCTTCAAGAGGAGGGACGAAGATGAGGAAGACGAAGAAGATGAAGAAGATGAAGGAAGCTTTTTGGAGGAACTACAGACTTTAGAAAAAGAAGACGATAGGATCGAAGATGAAGAGATGGTTACTGATGAGACCGAAGAAGAATCCATGGTCGAAGAAGTAGAGGAACCAGAAGAAGAGGTATACCAAGAAGAATCCATGGTCGAAGAAGTGGAGGAACCAGAAGAAGAGGTGTACCAAGAAGAACCTATGATCGAAGACGTAGAGGAACCAGAAGAAGAGCTAGAGAGTGAGGAAGCCATACATCTAGGCGATGAGATATTTACCGAGTGTCACGAGTGCGGCTTCCTGATAACAGAAGATGATTCAACCGAGTGCCCTTACTGTGAAGCCCCTCTAAACAAAAATAAATCGAATGACTGACTTACTCCTTATCTTTATCATCCATTGACTTGTATTCCTTACAATTGTCGCAGTACCATCTGTTATATTCTGCTAGCCAACGTACTTCACCGTCACAATCGGGACAGGGTTCTGTGATCTCCTCTTCTTCCTCTTCGAATTCATCCATATCCGTTTCTTCTTCGATTTCAGAAACATCTGAAACTGTTTTTTCGACCTCTTCCACATACCTTCCACAGTGATCACAGTACCATTCTTGATACTGGGGTATCCAGCGCAGTTCTAACATGCAGGAGGGGCAAAGAGTCACTTCTTTTTCTTCTTCCTCCTCATGTGTTTCTATTTCGATGGATTTGTATTCCATACAGTAATCGCAGTACCACATCTTGTATTTATCAATCCAACGTAATCTATTTCTGCATTCAACACAATGCACTTCTTTTTCATCCATAGGTATGGTGTCCGTTTCTACTTTTTCACGATCAACTTTTCCCTGGTCCAAGTGAGTTTCATCTCCTATGGTAGGATAGGATGGTTGTGTTTTTTCGACATCTTGCTTAAACGGACTAAAAAGAGTTCCCAACAAACTAGTAAAAGTCGAGCTTACTATACCCCAAATAGAAAGAGAGATGACCTCGGTCAACCCTATCTCGTCGATCATCTCGGTATAATTTGGCGATAGATCGAATGCATCTCCCATCAAAGGTCCAACGTAGTTCGCCAACAGTATGAGGATAGCGGAACCGATGACCCCTATCAAAAAGGATTGTTTTATAGCGCCTCTCTCGACTTTAGAAGGGATAAAAATACCGATGGCGAAAGAGAGAAAAGGAACTACCAAAATAACCGTAGCCAAATAAGACAATAACCCTGGTGATCCTAAAATTCCAAAGATGAAGCCGTGTATGATCAATAGGATTCCAAATACAGCAAAGGTAAGAAATCCGAACATGTATGTTTTATTTATGGAATTATTCATTTATGATCTACCACACTATTGGCTTGTGCTTTATCTTATTTATAGATGTTCTTCATTTATCAACAATATCTTGATTCCGTATTCCATCTAGGTATTCATGACAACTAAAATAGATGATATATATGTCTTATGTTCCATATAGGATATGCCCTAGATTTAATATAACACAAAGTCTGTAGTCTGTTAACAGGAGATTTTTCATGGAGCCGAGAACAAAAAAAATTTTGCCTGTTCTGTGTGCATTATTACTGATCAGTTCGATTTTGTTTGGGTCTTGGTTTTGTAGAGCGGACCCAGAGATCGGTGAAAACGATCTAATCTTGGTATCGGATACTAACGATATAACCACGCTTGAGCATCTGGGTTTCGAAATAGTTGAAAGATTTGACCATCATGTGCTCTTACGCATCCCTGACGACACGGTTTTGACGGAAGATACCGTAGGATCATCCTCTGAAGATAACTTAGGACTCGGTAAAAATATAGAAGAAAATGGAGGTCGAGAAGAAGTAGAAGAATTCCCAGGATATGATCCCATGATTCATTCCATGGTAAACAAGACAGAAGAGAGCTATATCTATGATCATATCGATACGCTTCAAAATTTTGAAAACGAAGAGGGAGTACGGACCAGACGCGATGGGACACTAGGATTCTGGGACTCGGTGGATTGGACAAAAGAAAGATTCGAATCTTATGGGTTGGAAGTATACCAACAAAATTTTACGTACAGCGGAGGTGAAAGTGCTAACGTCATCGCGGAACTTCCTGGCTCTGACCCCGAACTCAAAGAGGAAACTTTCATCATAGGAGGACATTTGGACAGTATAAACAACAGAGGGGCCGAAGAACCAGCACCTGGCGCCGACGATAACGGTAGCGGAATAGCCGTCACATTAGAGGCCGCTAGGATCATGTCCGAATATGATTTCGACCGTACCATACGTTTTGCAGCGTGGGGAGCCGAAGAGTTAGGTTTACACGGAAGTTCTTACTACGCCGAGAACATCGACCCCGCCGAAGAAGATCTGAAAGGGAAATTCAATTACGACATGGTAGGATATGCTGAGGACGATGATCTAGCTGTGACTCTTCATGCTAACGAACATTCCAATTGGATGTTGGATTATAAGGCAGATACAGCTGAAGCCTATGCCATCGATGTGGATTTTACTTACGTATATGACAGCACAGAAACCCGTTCCGACCACTCTAGTTTCTGGAATGAAGGTTACGACGCCATGCTGGCCATCGAGACCGAATTCAACCCCCATTATCACACGGAAGACGACACCCTAGATAAACTGTCTATACCTCAGATAGATTACACGGCTAAACACGCCATAGGGACGGTAGCTCATCTTGCAGGGTTGAGAAGTGAGACAGTGCAGCCACTCCCGCCTACGGACCCCGAACCAGAAGATGGAGCGGAGGGAGTCAGTACAGACCCTGTGCTGAGTGTTTATGTGGAACACGACGAAGGAGAAAGTATGGACGTTTCTTTCTATGATGCTTCAAACGATTTGATAGGTACAGATAACGACGTTGGTAACGGTGAGAGAGCATCTGAGATATGGAACGGATTGGACCTTGATACAACTTATGGATGGTATGCCGTGGCTGATGACGGTCAAGAAACTGCAGAGTCAAATCGATGGTCTTTTACTACTATGTCCGAGAAAGAAGAATATTTTGATGTAGAGATAGTGGGATACGATGAAGAGATCCACGAAGGAGATGAATTGACCGTAAACTATACTGTGACCAACACCGGAGAGGTCCAAGATACCCAGACCATAGAGTTCAAGATCGACGGTGCGGTGGAAGATAGTGAGGAAGTCACGCTACAAATCGATCAAGAACATGAAGGTCATTTCACTTGGATGGCCGAAGAAGAAGGAACATACACTATTTCGGTAGCCAGTGAAGATGATGAAGATGAAGTGACCGTCTCAGTGTTAGAAGAGGTAGTGCAGTACGAATTGACCATATATGCAGAAGAAGGAGGAACTACTGACCCTGAACCTGGTACCTACACTTACGAAGAGGGAACCGAAGTTGAATTGACAGCTTCGTCGAACGAAGGTTGGTCCTTCGTTGAATGGTCTGGGGACGAGACCGGTACCGATACTACCATAGAGATCACCATGGACGATGATAAAGAGATAACGGCACTGTTCGAAAAGGATGTCGTTGTTGATACTTACACGCTTACGGTAGACGTAGAAGGCGAAGGTGACGTTGTGGTAGAACCTGATCAAGAAGAGTACGAAGAGGGTACGGAAGTTGAATTGACGGCTTCACCGACTGAAGGTTGGTCCTTCGTTGAGTGGACGGGAGACGAGGTAGGAACGGACACGACCATAGAGATCACCATGGACCATGATAAAGAAGTAACGGCACTGTTCGAAAAGGATGTCGTTGTTGATACGTACACGCTTACGGTAGACGTAGAAGGCGAAGGTGACGTTGTGGTAGAACCTGATCAAGAAGAGTACGAAGAGGGTACGGAAGTTGAATTGACGGCTTCGCCGACCGAAGGTTGGTCCTTCGTTGAGTGGACGGGAGATCACGAAGGAACCGACGAGGTTACAACGATCATCATTGACGAGGATAAGGAAGTAAATGCATACTTTGCCCGAGAGGCGTTCTTTGAAGTGGATATATTATCGCCTCAAAGCGGAGAAGAGTTCCATGAAGGTGACGAAGTAACCGTTGAATATCGGGTAAAAAATACCGGTAGAGTTACAGGTGAGCAGGATCTCGAATTCTATGCGAACGGGGTACATGTTGAAACAGAAAAGACAAGTTTAGGACCGAATGAGAGTTACCAAGGGGAGTTCACGTGGGAGGCCGAGGAAGAAGGCGAGATAGAATTCGAAGTACGGAGTTCAGACCAAGGAGAGACGGATACGGTTTCATTCACAGTTAATACGGCAGATCATACAGACGATCCCGGCGATCCTGAAGACGATGATCCATTCCCATGGTGGATCTTGATACTCCTTCTAGCTGTAGTGGTCAGCATAGTGATAGTTTTAGCATCACAGATTAAAAAAGACGATGAAAACGGAAATAAAGAAGAACCTCCAGTATGACTAACCGAAGGTATCCTGTATATCTCCCATACTGACACCTCTTTCGTCCGGGACCCTTCTTCTAGCATAAACGGGAGATCCCCTTGTCTTCGAGAAGTCTTCGTCCTCTTGATATTTCCAGTGCCATATCCTTAGTACGTGCTCCGTGCGGACATATACTTCTTCAAGATTTATGTGGGTCCATTCGATGTATCCCACTTTTTCTTTTTTTTCTATCTTTTCTTTGACTTCTGTTTCTTCATCAGATATGTATTTCCATTTTATTTTTTTAGAAGGGGCCTGATATACGTCTCTGAGGATCAAAGTATTGCCATCAAAATCTTCCAGATTCCCCAAAAAAGCTAGACCGTCATCCATCACTACGATTATTTTTTTACCCTTTAGGTCCTTCAAGTTTTTTGTCAACAAATCTCCTATCATGGATTTTCATCTCCCATCTTCTTATCACTTTATTGTCAGTTCTCTTATTTAATATATTCGGAACATTTCTGTGAATTCTTTCAGCCGATATCAGGGCTCATCTCGAAAGTCTAGCGGGTTGTTTTTCCGCTAAGTAATACAATTCATATAAGGCGCTCGATAGAAAACCTTCCATGAGAAGTTTAATTGAGTCCAAATACAGGCATTCGATCCCTCTATCGTAATTCTTAAATAATCATGTGGAGATGTTATAGATATGGACATACATGTGAAGTACAAGGACGGTGTATTCAAGCCTTTAGAAAAGGTCGAAGGCTTGGAGGAAGGGGAAGAGCTAGAGATACATATCGAAAGAAAAGATTGGAAATCTCTAGCCATGAACAATCCCTCTTTTGATTTCTTGGATGACGAACCGGACATCTATTCTGTGGAAGACGTAATACAATGAAATGTGGGGACATCGTTCTGGTGACTTATCCTTTTACGGATCTATCTAGAGAGAAACTCAGACCCGCCTTTGTGGTCCTTCCAGAGGACGATAAAGGGGAATGGTCTGTGCGTTCATCACTAGTGTCGGTCATCCAGATGATGAATACGAGATCGCTCTAGAAGAAAGTGAGGGAGGCCTCCACCGAGACTCAGTGGTCAGGTTGAGAAAACTTATGACCGTTCATGAGTCCATAGTGAAGGGGAGGATAGGTAGTATAGAAGGTGAAAAGTTGGAGAGGATACAGGAAAAAATAAGAGATCTTTTTGCCTTCTGAAATGATGGTAGGAGATTCAAAATTGAGAGAAAAAATCGAATTTGAGCCGATGTCGTGTTACCAAACTCTTATCCTCAGAGACGGCAACCCCTCAACATCTTCTTCCTAGACACCCTTCTTCGGACATTCCAATCGAATATCTAAATAGTATTCACACGTTCATACTACTTATGTGCATACAATTTATCGACAGGAGATCCGAACTCAAAAAGCTGAACTCCTTCTGGGACAGACCCGAGGGGGCCTATGTTCTTTGGGGAAGGAGAAGATTGGGTAAAACAACACTACTCCGAAAATTCTCCGATGGAAAAGAAACTATCGATGGTAAAAAAATCAAATACATACCGCTCTGGAGAATCCTGTTAGCCAAAGGCAGCTAAAAACCTTTCCTCTCGAGCAGGCCTGAGGGGATCATGATCTCTCCAGTCTTCACCCATTTATTCCAGCTATAAAGAAATACTTAAATCGTCTTGAGCTTCATTTGGAATATATGCGTCGAACCGAGATCAAGATGAGATGGGGCGTATCCTTCATACCTTCTTTTTTTAGCAGATCAGAAAACAATCCCCGGACACTGCAAAACTCTTATACATCCTGCGAGTATATTTTAAAAGAGGGTAAAAAACATGGCGGATACGGACCTAGTAGGCAGGTGCGGACTTTACTGCGGATATTGCATAATCTACAGGGCGGAAAGGGATTCTCAACAGCTGAGAGATGAGATAGCTAAGGAAAACGGTTGTGAACCCGAAGACGTACACTGCGATGGATGTCAAAATGTGTTGATCGAAGGGTGGGATTCCGATGACGTTTGGGGAAAGAACTGCGAGATAGTCAGATGCCTGGAGAGTAAAGGGATGAACACCTGTTACGAGTGCGAAGTAAAGTGCCACAGCTTTCAAGGATGGTACGAACACATGTTGGAATACGGTGAAGACCTGAAACAGAATCTGAAGAGGATAAACAGCGGAGATCAAGAAGCATGGTTGAACGAGGAGGAGAAAAGATGGTCCTGTAAAGCGTGTGGCAAACCACTTATCATCAACCTCGATAGCTGCCATGAGTGTGGAGAGTCGATACGATGAAATTCATAACACCGACGGAAAAGAAAGAGGGGGCCGGTGCTAAAATAAAACGGTTGTTCCCGAGCGAAGAGATGAAGCATCTCGATCCCTTCGTGCTTTTAGATGAGTTCTTTGTGGATCCTTCCAAGGGATTTCCCGAACATCAACACGGAGGATTCGAAGCGATAACTTACATGCTGGGTGGAGGATTTCGACACAAAGACGACCTGGGCAACGATTCTACAGTATACGAAGGAGGCGTACAGAAATTTACCGCTGGAAGAGGCATAACTCATTCTGAGATGCCAGCAGGTGAAGATATGAGTCACGGGTTCCAATTGTGGGTGAATTTACCCAGAGCTTACAAGAACGTGGAACCGGATTACATCGCATTGGCATCTGAAGACATACCAGAACATGAGGAAGGTGGTAATTTAGTGAGAACCATCGTGGGAGAAGGTTCTCCCATAAACTTCCATGTTGAGATCACTTACAGAGACGTACACTCCAAAGAGAAATACCGGTTAGAGGTACCGGACGAACATGAAGGGCTGCTGTACCTCTATAGTGGAGATGTAGAGGTAGAAGGGACCCCCATGAAACCCTCTACTGCGATATCCATCGACCAGGGCACGGTTAGATGTATCCAACCTTCACGGTTCATATTTATCACCGGTAAACCATTGGGTGAAAAGATATCATTACGCGGTTCCTTCGTTGAATGAAGATAACATCTTGTTCAGAAAGTATCTCAATGCAACAAGATGTTGATCAAAGTTTACTTGTAACGTTGAGGTATGGAAACCATGTCACCAATATGGATCTGATTTTCCTGGAAGAATCCTCTCTCTACACCTTCCTAAACTCTAAACTTCTTTGAGCTATCATTCAAAGCATACCATATCCGAAAAGCGTAATATGTTTAACTACGATTATGATAATCAT
>SL_5KL_010_SEDDRAFT_10000514_pt1 | contig 24775 bp, 29 predicted proteins | sample SodLakKL_010_SED_FD_9118 | JGI IMG/M metagenome (IMG submission 9118) | reverse complement strand
TAGATAAATTGTTAAGCCCGCCGCTTGGGGAGTACGGTCGCAAGACTGAAACTTAAAGGAATTGGCGGGGGAGCACCGCAACCGGAGGAGCGTGCGGTTCAATTGGATTCAACGCCGGAAAACTCACCGGAGGCGACGGACACATGTGGGTCAAGCTGACGACTTTACCTGAATGTCCGAGAGGTGGTGCATGGCCGTCATCAGTTCGTACCGTAAGGCGTTCTGTTAAGTCAGATAACGAACGAGACCCTCGCCCCTAGTTGCTATCTGTTCCGCAAGGAACGGAGCACACTAGGGGGACCGCTGGCGCTAAGTCAGAGGAAGGTGAGGTCTACGGTAGGTCAGTATGCCCCCAATCCTCCGGGCTACACGCGCGCTACAAAGGTCGGGACAATGGGTTTTCAACCTCGAAAGGGGAAGGTAATCCCGAAACCCGATCGTAGTTCGGATTGAGGGCTGTAATTCGCCCTCATGAACGCTGGATTCGGTAGTAATCGCGGGTCAACATCCCGCGGTGAATATGCCCCTGCTCCTTGCACACACCGCCCGTCAAACCATCCGAGTTGAGTCCAGATGAGGACGTCTCACACGGGACGTTCGAATTTGGGTTCGGCAAGGAGGGTTAAGTCGTAACAAGGTATCTGTAGGGGAACCTGCAGATGGATCACCTCCTACGAAATTTAACCTGATAAGCAGGTGAACAAACACTAAAAAAGTTGAACGTCTGATTTACATCATCTTATTTTTCATTTATCTTATCTTAGTTCAGGCTCTATCTCGCCATCACCTAACAAAACTACTCGACTGTCTTCTTTTTCCTTCAATATATCCCATCCCAAGAGTCTAGCCTCTTTCCTTCCAAAATCTTTAACCATATTATGAGGAGGCATATTTTCTATACTCATCCTCCTTCTAGAATCGCCTACAAATACATATCCCTTAGCCTCAACAAAATCAGGACTAGCCTTATCGATCATTTTTACATATTCTTTTTCCCAGCCTATGTTCCATCCTTTCACCAGCGTATGTCTTACCACAGTTCTTGTATCTAAGGTGGACATTATCTCTAAAGAACGCTTTATCTTATCCCAATCGGATTTTGAACTAGGTATGCACAACCTTTCGTATATCCTCTTGTTAGGTGCTGCCAAGGTAAGATAAAGCTGCGTAGGTAGTTCAGATAGGTCCTCCAAACTCTCAGGCATAGTACCATTGGTCACTAAAAAGGTTGTCATCCCCCTCTTCTTGTACTCTCTTATCAATTCTCCTAGATATGGGTACATGGTAGGTTCGCCAGATAAACTGATAGCCACTTGGTTAGGTTCTCTTGCTTCCTCCCACATCCGCTCACTGCATCTTTTATCCCCTTTGAAACCACTGACGAGTTCCCTTTGAGCTCTTATACTATTTTCGACTATTTCTTTAGGCTCATCGAATTCTACATTCTCACGTTCCCCGTGATCCTGATATCTCCAGCAGAATAGACATCTGTGATTACACAGGTCGAGTACAGGGGACATCTGTAAGCATCGGTGACATTGTATGCCATAGAAATCCTCTTTGTAACAAGATCTATCGTGTATCAGTTTTTTACTCACCCAATGACATAATTTTGCCCCTGATTCTTTACCTGTAAATGAGTAACCGTGTTTCTTTAAAAGTGATCGTTTCTCTTCCTTCATATCAAAACTCCAAAAGTGATTTTTGGCTATCTTTTTCTTCCTTTTTCTCCTTCTTATCCTTTTTCTTAATCTTCTTTTTCTTCTCTACCTTCGTTACATTCTCTTCCTCTTCGTATAGAGCTTTGACGGTTTTTGAAGATATCCTAGAATCTAGTAAGAAAGCGGTTTCACCTTTTTCCAATTTTAGATCATCTACCATGTTCTTCCTGAACTCCTCATCATTTTTAAAAAGGTGCTTGAAATATGGGAATATCTCGGTGTTTACTCTATCTGTCGTTGCATGGTTATTTTCAGCTATCTTACGTCCGATCTTCTTTTTCATACCACGTCTACCTTTTGATTCACTCATTTTCCTTAACCATGTGGGAAAGGCATATCTAGTCCATTTGGTATGTCTCCTGTTTTTAGAAACGCTGACTCCAGCAGACATCAATTCAGTGGAGTATGCCCAAAACCGATAATATTGCTTACTGTATATCCTCCCTAGATAGATGTCCGCCCGGGACAGTTTATTATATCCTCTTGCTAGGTCAGTACTGTTCTTATACTCCCTTGGTAAGTTCTCATCAATCCATAACAATAGGTAATCTGGTTGTTCCCCTAAATCGTTCATAACTTCTTTAGATTCCAACGGGTCGATGCCCTGAAGTACGGTCTTTAAAGAAGGAAATATCTCACCTTCTCTATTTCTAGCTCCCATTGCATCTAGAGCCTCTCTTGATATCCTGTCTCTGCCAGCGGCTATACTCTCGAGATCCCTGACCGCTGACCGAACATCTCCTTTTGATCGATCTGCTATGGCCTTGAGAACCCCTATATCGAATTTTATACCTTCGTTAATGCATATATTTTTTAGAAGGTCTATTATCTCACCTTCCTTAACGGGGTTAAAATCTATCTTCTTACACATCCTACTCAATGTGCTAGATCTGCGTTTAAGGTCGTAATAATCATTTACCACTAGGATCATCGGCTGTTCAGTTTTGGATATGGTCTTACTTATCTCCCTTACACCGCCATAATCTTCTTTACCAAAGATATTATCGGCTTCATCCAAGATAAGCAATTTTCTGCTCCCCTCATTATATGGTACAAAATCACCTGATGACGAAAAAGTATCATCTACGGCACTACGACCAACAAAATTCTTGATAGCCTCTTGATTCCTTTGATCGGATGCGTTCATCTCTAGAGATTCCCATCCCATCTGATTAGCTAGAGCTATGGCACTGGATGTTTTACCAACACCTGGTTTACCCGCCAAGATAACAGCTCTTTTATCAGGTTTACCATCGACCCACTTCTGTGCCCATTTTCTAAGTTCTAACTTCGCCTCACGGTTACCTACTACGTTATCCAAAGTTCTAGGTCTGTATTTCTCGGTCCAGTCCATGGGCCTATTTTTTCTTCTAGGACTGTCTTTTTTAGCAGTATCTCTCGCAGCAGGTACACACATCAAATAAGAGATGATTCGGTATCATATTTTAAATTAATGCAAATTCATTCCTTAGTAGCACCTGCTGCAGCGATGATCACTCCAGCACCTGATACAAAATAAAATAGATAATCTACAGTTTGCTTCGATCTGATCTCTCCATGGAGTTCCCAATATTCATCAGGAAGGATACGATCATCTCTTAAGATCAATCGGGCATAAATCAAGTCTCCTTCAGAGAAATCTATACTACTTTCATCGCTTACAATGAAGGAAAAATCATCATCGAGCTCAACATAAACATGATCAATAAATACTATCTCAGTTATAGTCCCACGGATCATCACCGTGTCATCTTTCTCGTAGGACTCGTATAAAAGACCATCTCTATCTTCTCCAACACTTTCCGCGGAGGTACTGAAGAGTGGCCAAAATGCGAAGATAAGCAGAGTGCCGACCAAGAGTATAGCTACCCCTGAGAAAAAAAATCTTTTATCCATATATATGGAGTTCCCTCATATTATTTATTTCTTTTCCGAATATTACCCCGATAAAATCAGGTCTTTGTTGGTATTCTACTTCTCCGTGAATGCGTCTGTCCCTCTGATTCACAGACCCGTATAACCATATCTCAGTATTCATTATTTTTTCTTAAGTTTCACAGCATATATAGTTTCAAAACTGAAGGTTTTTGATCTAGTTCTAAGAAGGATGTATCTCTTATCGATTAGGGCCTCAATATTTTCAAGTGGTGCCCTATCAGAAAAAACAGTATACACATATCCCCCTTCTTTTAGATATTTTTGTGCCTCTGAAAGAAAACGGATCAAGGCCTCATCACCTTTTTCTCCACCATCCCATCTGTGATCAAACTCTAATCCATTTTCATTTGGTAGATAAGGTGGGTTAAATATTATCACATCCCATCGCCCAGATAACCCGGAAAACATGTCCATAACGGCAGCATCTATATCTAACCCGTTTCGATGTGCATTACATAAAGTATTCTCAATAGCTTTCCTAGATATGTCAACTGACATAACTTTACAGCCTTTCAGTGCACAGTAAAGTGATATAAAACCAGATCCGCAGCCTATTTCTAGTACGTTTTCATCTCCATCCAAATCCATTATTTCGAGCAATAAAAATGTGTCATCTGATGGAGAGTAAACACCATCCTCGATCTCTATATCTAATTCAGGATCAATATCCAAATATTAACCCGCCTTTTCTTTCATATCTTCTTCAAATTTCTTTATATAGTGAAGACAATCTTCAAAATCTTCATTTTTTCTTGCTCTATTGGCCTGTTTCAATAGATCGACCGATCTCGATACATCAGTTCCAACTATCTTTGCTTTCATTATTTCTCCTTTGGCTTTAGACACCCTATCCTTCATAAATTCTGGTACTGAGGTTAGTACAGCATCTTTTGCATCCTCAGCTAGATCCTCTGCATCCATGTAATTCCCGACTTTACTTTCCTGCTTGGCTTTATCTAATAGTTCTTTAGCCCCTTTTATATCGATACCAACGTAATCTGCTTCATCTATAACTTCTTGAACTTTATCGAGTTTCTCATTAGATTTCTCTGCTGGACCGCTTACAGATACCACATTTTCTTCCATGGTTTTAAGGAGAACCATGGCTTCCCTGTGACTGCTTTCTTCCATCTTTTCTCTAACTTTAGATATATCAGATTCTAAATCGTTTTCGTATCCTGTTTCTTCAACGGCCAACTCTATATCAATTATCTTCTCTTCTACTATATTTTTGATTTCATCTATTACCTTTTCTTTTCCTTTACTCAATAATTCATGAGCTGTCTTATAATCCCCTCTTTTTGTACTTTCTATTGCTTTATCGATAGTCTCTTTGCCACTCTCTAATGAAAAACCATTTTGCTTTGCAGTCTTGATTAATGATTTTAGGTTCCTTGTCAGTTTTTCTATATCCTCCATATAGAGTTCTTCTTTAACTTCTTCATCCTCTCGAACTTTTTCTTCCTTCTCTGTTTTTTTAAGTTCAGTTTCGATCTCAGCCTCGATCTCATCTGCGGATGGGACCTCCTCCTTTGGTTCTTCTTCCTCCGGAATTTCTATTTCCTTTCCTGCTTTCTTCAACTCTTCCTCGACCTCGGTTTCTATCTCTTCAGCAGAGGGAAGTTCTTCATCTTCTTTAATCATATCGAGTTCGAGTTCCATATCATCTATGATATACTCTATTATGGATAAAGAATCGTCGTATTTTCCCTCATTGCTTAACCGTTTCGCCTTCTTCAATTCTTTTACATACTGGTGATAGCCGATCTCATTTTCACGAAGGTCTCGGACTAATCTCTTACTCTTTTTTAGCTTTTTAGAGACCTCCTCCAGGCATCTATATCTGTCCTGGATTTCTGCTGCGAAACTGAGACCTTTTTCATAGTTTTCCTTTTTTCCAGCGTTTACGGCTTTTCTCATAAGTTTTTTCAAATAATCAATATTCAATTTGAAATTTCTAGCCTTAGATAATTTTCTCCTGGCATCAGCGAGTTCTTTTTTGTATTCTTCTACCACTTTTTCTTTTTGAAACTCGGTTAAGTCAGAAGATACCCTTTCAAATAGTTTAAAAGCCTTTTCATATTGACCTTCGTCGGCTAACTCTAATGCTTTATCTAGATCATCTTGAAATCTATCTACATCTGCACCTGATTCTTCTAATCTCTGTATCTCTTCTTCGATGGGGACTATCATCTCATTACTTTCTATTATCTTATCAAATATCACATTAGCTTCATCTATCTTTTTCAAAGCTTTATCAAACTCACCTGCCATACCCGCTTCCTTTACTTCCGATATGATAGTTTTCAAAGGTTTGGCTCCCACCTTTGTGTCTTTTATCTCGGCTACCTTTTCTTTTAACAAAGATATACGGCTCTTAAATTCATTTTTTAATTCTTCTTTTTCGGTTTCATCTTTTTTTTTTGACTCCTTATCGAGATCCGAATTGATCCTATTAGATAGGTCCTGGACCGAGTCTTCGGCATCAGTATAATTCCCTTTATCAGCTTTAGTTTTGATCTCTTTTAATTCAATTAGATGTTCTTTATAATCGATACCTTCTTTCTTGAGTTTTTTTATCCCTTTTTTAGCATCGATGATATCCTCATACAAACCGGTGACCTTTTCAGACCATTTGACAACATCATTAAAGATCTCTAAGGCTTCTCCAAAATCGCCTTTGTTCTTTTTATCGATGGCCTGTTTCATAAGACCTTTTATATCACCTATATCTATCTTGGTATTCCTGGCCTCAGAAAGTGCTTTTCGAGCATCTGTGATCCACTGTTCTATATCTTCTTCTGTTAGCTCTTTTTCGACTTCTTTCTCTTCTTCATCTTCTTCAAAGATGGCTCCACACTGGGGACATTCAGAGGCATCTTCAGAAACCTCGGCATCACAGATCGGGCAGGCGAACATGACAACCTCTTCTATTGTATCCTTTTCTTCTAGAGCATCTTTTACATCTTCTAAACCCTCAATATCCTGTATATTTTCTTTGTCTATATCTTCCAATTCTTCTATAAAATCTAGGTCCTCTTCATCATCTAACAGCTTACCCATGATCTCCTTTATGTCCGTTTCAGATTCGATTGAGGATTCTGATATGTCGATATCAAAAAGGGAAAGGTCGACACCGCATTCTGGACATTTCTCAGATTCCGAAGGTATTTCGGATTCACAAACAGGACATTCGATTTTTTCTGTCAATCTAAAGCACCTCTCATAGGGTTTTTGAATATCCAGATGGATATATAGTTTTTTTTACTATCTATCTAAATAATGTAGGTCAAAAGGATTTAAATAATGAGATATGATGGAACCTCGATGACTCTCCTAGAAGAATGTGATTCAGGGACACCCCCATTTATAAAAGAAGCTGCTGAAAAAGAACCTGTATCACCTGAAAAATTAACTAGACTTGTGAAAAATGGTCATGTCGTTATACCAAGGAACAAGATCCATGATCCGATTCCGAAACCGATAGGTAGGAACCTAAAGGTGAAGATAAATGTAAATATCGGTACCTCTGAAAACCAGGTGGATTTACAAAAGGAACTGGAAAAAGTGAAGATAGCAGAACGATATGGAGCTGACACTGTAATGGATCTCAGTACAGGAGGTGATGTAGATAGGATCAGAAGAAAGATCATACGATCTACCGACATCCCTGTGGGTACGGTCCCTATATACCAGTGTGGGCTAAAGAAAGCTAGGGAAGGAGCCGTTGTGGAGATGACTTCTGATGACATCTTCAACAGTATCAGAAAACATGCAGATGACGGGGTGGACTTCGTGACCGTGCATTGTGGTGTAACCAAAAAATCTGTTGATTCCTTGAAGGAAAGCCAACGACTCACCGATGTGGTCAGTAGAGGGGGTTCATTCTTAACTGCATGGATACTTCATAATCAGGAAGAGAATCCACTATATTCGGAATTCGACTACTTGTTGGAGATTGCTAAAGAGTATGATCTGACTTTGAGTCTTGGAGATGGTTTCAGACCAGGGTCCATCAATGATGCCACCGATCGCCCTCAGATACAGGAATTGATCACCCTCGGTGAACTTGTAAAAAAGTGTAGAGAAGAGAAAGTACAGGCCATGGTCGAAGGACCAGGGCATGTTCCAATTGATCAGATCTCCACAAATGTTAAGATTCAGAAAGAGCTGTGCCATGGAGCTCCATTTTATGTTCTAGGTCCCCTAGTCACTGATTTTGCTCCTGGCTACGATCATATCGTAGGTGCCATCGGTGGTGCAATAGCTGCTTATGAGGGTGCAGATTTTCTCTGTTATGTTACCCCAGCTGAACATCTAGGTTTGCCCGATACAGATGATGTTAAAGAAGGGATTATCGCGTCCAGGATAGCGGCTCATGCTGCTGACATTGCTAGAGGGGTCGATCAGGATATAGATAGGAACATATCTCAAGCTCGCAAAGAACTAGATTGGGAACGGATGTTCGATAATGTCGTGGATTTTGATAAGGCCAAAAAATCCAGAGAGGAAAAGAATGTTTCTGAAGATGAAACATGTTCAATGTGTGGTGACGTATGCGCATTCAAGATCTTGGAGGAATATCTTAACCTTTAACCAATACTTTTAAGTAATCTAACCTCAACTTGATGTAAAAAGAGTGATACAATGGAATTCGAGGTTCTCGAAATAAACGAAAGTCGTTTGGTTATTAAAGTGTTAGACGCTGATCCTAGCGTTATGTATCCTGTTATCGAACAACTCATAGAGGATGATAGGATTCAAGATGCAAATTACTCTGTAGAGCATCAAGAATTGGATGATCCAGTCCTAACTGTTAACGCTGTAAAAGGAGAAGAACCAGAGGAGATATTACAGGATATCGCCAGGTCGTTAAAAGGTCGTTTCAAAGAATTATATGAAGAACTATTCGAAGAAGAATAAGACAGAGGAGTTGACCGATGGAGAAGAAGGTGGGGATCGAAACTTTCTTCACGGATACACCTGGGGTCGGAGGAAGTATAAAGGTATATCCTGAAGATTTTTACGTGATAGAAGACATCGAGTTGCCACATCTGAAGGATGGCGACTATGCTGTTGCCAAAGTATGGTCTCGAAACTGGGAAACCAATAGATTAGTTCAGAAATTGGCTAGTGAACTGGGGATAGGTAGAGACGATATCGCATTCTCAGGGACTAAAGATAAAAGAGCAATTACGATACAGTGGATGTCCTTCAAAGTGGATGCTGAAAGGTTAGATGATATAGAATTAAAAGATGTCAAGATAACTGATACTATGACCTCCCATCGTTCATTACATCTCGGGGTACACAGAGGAAATGATTTTAGGATCGTAATCCGCAATATGGATGTGGATGATGAACAAGCAAAAGAAATAGCTGATAGAACTGGGCAGATTATCATGGAAAAAGGCGGCTTCCCTAATTGGTTCGGGATACAGCGCTTTGGAGCCCTAAGACCCATAACTCATGAGGTCGGAAGATATATCGTTAGATCTGATTACGAGAAGGCTGTAAAGTCCTATATAGCTAATCCCATGGATGCTGAAAATGAAGATTGCAGGGAGGCAAGGCAGTTTCTAGAGGATACATGGGATTACGAGGAAGCTTTGAACATCTATCCAGGTAATCTATATTTCGAAACGACTATGATCAAGTATTTAAAGGATCATCCAGAGGGTTATATCGGTTCTTTGAAAAAGCTCCCTAGAAATTTAAGAACTATGTTCGTTCATGCTTACCAATCCTATCTTTTCAACCGGATGGTTAGTATAAGATTGGAAGAAGGATACCCTCTGAACGATGTCCTTGTCGGGGATATCATATTACCTGCTGACAGATCGGGTCTACCCAATAAAGATACCAGCGTAGAAGTGACCGAGAAAAATCTAGGGAAGGCCTCAGAGATGGTGAAAAAGAATAAAGCCTACGTGAGTGCACCATTGGTCGGTGCCCATACTGAGTTCTCAAAAGGAGTCCAGGGCGAGATAGAAAAAAAAGTTATAGAAGAGGAGGACATAAAAAGAGAAGATTTCATCGTCCCTGAACTCCGTGATGTCTCATCTACGGGTACTAGAAGAGAGGTCTTCTCCATGGTTAGGGATCTGACCTGGGAACTAGATAGGGGTGGTTTAAAACTAGAATTCGGGTTGAACAAAGGATGCTATGCAACAACACTATTACGGGAATTCATGAAGCTCCCCAGCTCAAAGATAATTCGATACAGCTGATCAAAATATATTTTTTATCTTCAACATATCCATGAAGGAAGCATCGACTTTGATCTTCTTTCTAGCATAGGCTTCCATGGGTTTCATATCTTTATTCAATAAAGCGTTAAGAGTTTCAGTGTCCGTTGTTATTGTGATATCTGCATCATCATTGCCCCCTTCTTTTATATCACTTATATCAGTTTCAGCGATGAAAAAATGGAAGTTACCATCATCGTTGAACGTTATCGATATATCTCTCTCAAATCCTTCAAGTTTATCTTCGATACCCTCATCCTCTTCTACGGTTTTCTCGAATTTTTCTATCATCTTTTCAAGGAGCTCTTTAGGTTCTAAATCGTCACTCATGGGTTTTCACTACTTTATGGAATAATAGCTTATTTAAATAGTTTCTTACCGGTTTAAAAATCATCGAGTGTTCGGTTCTTTGATCTAGATAGGAGTTCTTTGGCGGTCTCCCAGGACTTCCTTGTATGCGGAGGAAGTTCACCGTGTTCATCGATCCACTTCAGCAAAAATTCTCTCGTCCTCATATCTGATGGATATCCGCTGCCGATATCCTCATCCAACTCCCTTTCTATACGCTCCACCTCATCATCCCTTCTGACTTTAGCCAATATCGAAGCTGCTGATACCACAGGATAGGAATCATCGGCCCCGTGTCTAGAAATAATATCCATGGGTTCGTCCAACCGGGACTGTATCATATCTGCGAACTGCTCTTCATCTGTGGAAGCAGCATCCACGTATACCGTGGTGGTTTCATCACATATCTCTTCTATTATGGACGCGAAAAGACCGGCCTCGATATCGTTCAAACTCATCTCGCCCCTCAAGTTATCTATCTCCTCTGCCGGTAATATACGTAGAGAATAAGTCCCTAACCGCTTGATCTTACCTTCGAGCTCTCTCCTCCTATCAGGGGACAACCTTTTAGAATCTTTTACATCCAATTCTATGAGTTCCGTGTCTTCTTTCACAACTATACCTGCCACCACCATAGGCCCGATGACCGGCCCTCTGCCTGCCTCGTCTATTCCACAGATCATCCAGTATCTATCTGTCATCTATATTAAAAGTATTATGTAGTGAATTCTGAGTCTCTTACGGATAAATTTAAAAATCAGGTATATCTCATAGTTTACGATGCGTATAATATTGAGAGGTACGGTCCAGGGCGTCGGTTTTCGGCCAGCAGTTTACAGAGTGGCTGAATCCCTTGGATTGAAGGGGCATGTAAAGAACCTAGGAAGCGAAGTAGAGGTGATCATCGATGCGGATCCGGAAGAGTTCTTAAATGAATTAAGATCCGAACTTCCGCCACTAGCTGAGATAACCAGTATCGAGATCCAAGAACTTGAAACTGATGCAGAGGATTTTAAAATAGTTCCAAGTAAAGAAGGAAAAAAATCATCCACTTTACCGGTGGACACAGCACTGTGTGCTGACTGTCTCCAGGAGATGAGTGATATCGATGATCTGAGATACGAATATCCCTTCATCAACTGTACCAACTGCGGGGCTAGGTTCTCTGCCATATACTCCCTACCCTACGATAGGGAAAAAACCACCATGAAGGATTTCCCGATGTGTGAAGATTGTAGAAGAGAATACCAGGCCCCATCGGATAGAAGGTTCCACGCTCAGACCACCTCTTGTCCGGAGTGTGGACCAAGATACACACTTTACAACTCAAAGAAAGAAAAGATAGGTGGTGTAGAGGAATTCTGTAAACTGATAGAAGATGGAGAGATCGGTGTGGCTAAAAGTTGGGGTGGTATGCACATAGTCTGCAGGTTAGAGGAGATCCCTAGACTGCGGGAGATATACGATAGACCTGAGAAACCATTTGCTCTCATGATGCCAGATGTAGAGACAGTGTCTACATATGCAACAGTTGAGAGGGAAGACATACTCCAGGGTCCTCGAAGACCCATAATGATATACGAAAAAAGGGATCATAAAAAAGAGCTTCTAGACTACGCTGCTCCAGGTCTTCCAACAATAGGTATAATGCTTCCTTATACCGGACTCCACTTTTTATTGTTCAAACACATGGATGTTGATGCTCTGGTGATGACCAGTGCTAATGTTCCTGGTGAACCTATGATCATCGATAATGAGAAGGCTTTCGATCTCGGCTTCGATTATAATCTCCTTCACGATAGGAATATAGCAAACCGTATCGACGATTCCCTGATAAGAGTCCATGGGGAACACACCTCATCGATACGCAGATCAAGAGGATATGTTCCTGAGTACTTGGATTTCCTCCCAGGAAAAGTCATGGGGGCAGGAGCTGACCAGAGTGGATGTGTTGCCTTCTCTAGAGATAATAAGATATATCCAAGTCAATATCTCGGAGACCTGGATTCATATGGAGCTTCCCAGTTCTATCGAGATGCTGCTGATCACTTTTTATCGCTTCTAGGTATCGATGAATTGGCAGGTATAGGTGTTGATCTGCATCCTAGGTACCGTAGTCGGAAACTGGGCATCGAATATGCGGATAAATCCGACTGCCCGTACATAGAGATCCAGCATCACTGGGCCCATGGTGCTTCTCTGCTCTTAGAACATGATATAGATGAGATCGTCAGTATAAGCATAGACGGGACTGGATACGGAACCGATGGGAACAGCTGGGGTGGTGAAGTACTTTACTGCACCGGTGAAAACTTCGAGAGAACAGCTCACCTGGAAACATTTCCATTAATGGGAGGAGAGATGGCGGTGAAGGATCCTAGAAGACTGGTATTCGCCATCCAAAGGAAGTACGGCATGGAAGGTGATTTCTTCGAAAAAAACGAAGCTGATATCCTAGATAAACTCATGGATGACAGTATAGAAACAAGTAGTTTTGGAAGACTATTGGACGCAATCTCCTGCTCATTGGATGTCTGCTGTAAAAGGACCTACGAAGGAGAACCGGCCATGAAACTGGAACTCCTGCAGATGGAAGGAAATGATAAAATAGATTACGATGTCAGACTAGAGGGCGATACCGTCAAGACTTTAGACGGGTTCTTGGAGATGATGTCAGATACCGGAAACAAAAAAGATAGAGCTGCCTCGTACGTATCCAGAGTTACGGAAAAACTGGCCCAAGCAGCGATCCATACCGCTGAAGATAAGGGTGTTGATCATATAGGAGTCTCGGGTGGTGTTTCTTACAATAGACCCATAGTTAGAACTATCCGATCTGAACTGGAATCTAAGGGTTATGATCTTTTAGTCCACGACAAGATCCCTAATGGGGATATGGGTGTACCATTAGGTCAGGCTTACATCGTGGCTAATAAATCTCAAATCGATCATAAGTAAAAACAAAAAAAGAAAAAAAGGGGAGGGCTAGGTCGGGAAGGATGGTGGGATGGGATGCACTCTAACCTACTAGCCCCGGTTTCCCCGATACAAAAATTCTCACAGATTAATTTATATTTTGTGGTAAAAAATTAGATTTTGTAGAGCAAAGTTTATATGCCCTGTTGCACAGAAACGAATTTCAACTATGATGTCTAATAATTAAACTTAAAACAAACATATAAAAAAATAAAAAAAGAAGATATATTTATCCAGTAAGATAACTTCGCTGAAACTATCCCACTAACCCTTGACTCCTCCTTCCTCGATCCGTATGACAGCCTCTCCTTCAGGCATATTGGGTGAATCTACCAATCTAGCTATCCTTTTGTTGCCCTTGGACTTCCTGAGATAGATCCGAAACGTAGCGGTATGGCCCAATATGTTCCCACCTATCGGTTTGGTTGGATCACCGAAGAATTGATCAGGATTAGAAGTCACTTGGTTAGTAACGATGATAGCTGCATTATGTCTATCTGCGAACTTCAACAGTTTATGAAGATGCTTGTTCAATGTCTGCTGTCTTTCGGCAAGTGCCCCTCTTCCTACATATTCTGCACGGAAATGAGAAGTTAGAGAATCTACGATCAAGAGCTTTATAGGACTGTCCTCTCCCATCTCGAGAGCTTTATCAGCCAATAACATCTGGTGATGTGTATTGAATGCTCTAGCGATATGGATCTTGGGGAGGACTTCTTCAGGGTCTATATCATCATCTTCAGCTATCTGGATTATCCTCTCGGGTCTGAAACTGTTCTCAGTATCGATTATAACGACTTCGCCTTCCAATCCACCTTGATCGATGGGTTGAGTAGCATTGACAGCAAGTTGATGTGCCAACTGGGTCTTACCTGAACCGAACTCCCCATAAAATTCTGTTATGGAACGAGTCTCTATCCCTCCACCTAACAGGTCATCGAAGGATTCCGCTCCGGTTGACAATTTTCCGATCTCTTTTCTTTTCTGTAGTACTTGGTCGCCTGTTTCGAACCCTCCGATATCTGCAGCTTTCTTAGCAGCATTTATGATCTTCCCTGCTGTGGCCTCACCGATCTCAGCGACATCGGCGAGTACACGTGGGGATTCCACTGCTATAGCCATCAGGTCTTTGTAACCTGAATCCATGAGCTTCTCTGCAGTTGCGGGTCCTACTCCTGGCAACTCTTTTATTTCTTCTTCGCTCATTTTATCGACCATCCTTAGAGACTTTTATGTTATTAACCTTTCTTCCGGAGGTGAGTGAAAGTGAACGACGATCACTATGCATCGTTCAAACATCGAAAATGACCTTTACCTCTCCGTCTGGGCTCGCCAATATATCATGGTAAGATACTGCTTTTATTGCGGTGAAAAACTCATGTTTATCGATATCAAGCTTTTCACCCTTGACAGTAGCCTTGAGTTCTTTTTTATGGTTTGATCTAAGATCAACATCGAATTCCGACATCAAAACGCCTTTAACTTCATGAATGTATATCAGTTCTGATAAAAAGTCAACGAGAAGTTCATCCCATTCCTCGCTCTCTAGTTCTATCTTGAATTCCTTCTCTGATTTTACCTTATCCATATCCGTGATTATGCTGAACATACCTCTAGCAGCTTCCTGGAACGCCTCGTCAAGATTTTCACCGATAGCATGTACACCGATATCCGCTGTGTGTTCGATTATCTCGAATGACATGATATTCTACCGATTCACCTTATAGTCAAAAGGGTCGTATCTCTGGCATCGTCGATCTCTCTGGTCAAATCGATATCATCGAAGACCACCATGGTTATCTCGTTCACATTGAAGACTCTCCCCCCATCGAGATGACCACCTTTGACATCATGGTCTTTACCAGATACCTGTGCATGGAGATGGATCGAACCTTCATTAGTAAAACTACCGTTTAATGACAGTAATTCCATAGGTTCGTTGAACTCCTCCCATATGTATTCACTAGATCCTCTGTCAAAATAACCTAACTTAAAATCCGTAAGCATACCAATGCCTGAAACTATCATCCCACACTCTGAATCTATGCTCTTCATGATTACTCTCAGAGATGGAAACAGTTCAGCACCGTCGCTAAGTCTAGCTACCAATATATTGCCCTCTCTTTTGAACTGCATATCTATCAATAACTCATATGGGTCGGTGGTTAATAATTGTAGTCATCCTTTGAGAGGGCTCGCCTCTATACCCAATTCCTTTTCAACGATTTCAGCGAACTCTTGATCACTTCCGTGGACGGTTAAAACCCTAGATGGGTCACATCTCTCAACGAATTCCAGTAATTCATCGAAACCAGCATGATCCGAGAACGGGAATTGTGCATCGATGTCCATTGAATTGAAAAAAGGAAAGAAAGCACACCAGCCTGAAAGATAAGCCGAAGACCCGTTCATCTTCCTTGCCTTAGAAGGGATCTCGCCTATAGGGTTTTTTATCTCTTTCGGTGGTACCACTGCGGTAAAGTGATCGTCAAATCCGTCTGACAGTCTATATTTTAATCCTTGATCATATCTGTTGTAAACTTTACATAGTTCTGCGATACCGGGAGTAACGTATGGAACCTCTCCTATTTCATTCAATAATGCTATAGTCTCCTGAGCTTTTCCAAAGGTGTAAGCACCGAACACAACGGGACCTTCGTCCAACTGCTCCTCCGTCCAAGCTATGATATCATCGGTGACCATCTTTTTATGCGGTAAACGATAGCTTGGTTTTCCATATGTCGATTCTATTATCAGTGTTTCACAGTCATAGGGAGCAGCTCTCTTACAGGTCTTACCTCCTTGGGGATTGAAATCACCAGTGTAAAGTATATCTTCGACCTGCACCATACAGGACCCGAAAACGTGACCTGCGGGATACAGTGTAACTTCTAATCCGTTGATGTTTTTTGGGTTTCCGTACATCAATCCTTTCCCTCTCCTTTCACCCTTCCTAACCTTCAATATATCCAAGGTAGGGACCGTCATATATGCATCCTTTGTAAGATGATCTAGATGTCCGTGAGTCACCACTCCTATATCACTCTGCCTTGAAGGGTCCAGTATGATCTTACTATCCCCATCTTCAATACATATCCCGCTGTCGTATCTGATATCCATGTCCATCCTTCCGGTTTCTATTTTTTATCATATTCAAATCTGTACCTGGTAGGTACCCTTTTTTTCATAGTCGTCCAATAAGGACACTGGGTACAGTTATATCCTAAGGTTACTGATCCTCCATAGATCGTTTCATTCTTAGTAACATCCAGCTTTCCGTCACAAACCGGGCAGCGTCCCTTGAACTTACCCTTCTTATCGGCTCTTCTGGCCTCGATCTTAGTCTTGATAAAAGGAGCTCGAACGGCCATCTTACGTATCCGTGCTCTGCTGACGGTGTAGTCAGGATCCTTGATATGAAGCTCTTTTATCACAAGCCTTCTCAATTTGTTCAAAGAATTGATGCCCTTGTTTCGTTTCATGACCTGCTCTAGTGCATCCCTTATCTCATCTTTCTCCGGTATGGAATAGGGCATCGATAGGGTATAGGAGGAAAGTTACTTTAAATTTACTTATCTTTAGCCTTCCTCTTGTGCATCTTTACAGCACTTTCTACGGCTGCTTTAGCTCTTTCGATCCTCTCCTCGGCCTGTAAGCGTGTCATACCGGGGCCGGTGATACCTAAACTCACAGGTTTTTCATACTCTAGAGATAGATCGGTTATCTTGCGAGCAGCGTGAGCCATCACAGTTTCGTCATGCTTTGTTTCCCCTTTGATGACAGTGCCAAGTGTGACTACAGCATCTATATCATCCTTTTTCAAAAGGTCTTTGATGGCTAGAGGCATGTCGAAAACACCGGGAACATGCACTACTTCCGAAACTTCGACTCCCAAGAACTTACAGTGTTCCTTCGCCCTTTCCAGCATCATGCTGGTTATATCATAATTAAATTCCGATACTACTATTCCTAATTTCATCTCCATATTCTCAACTCTCCAAAGGTCCTACATCTGGATAACCTTCCCTTTCTCCCATACCAGCCAATTTTTGAAGGCGTTCTGGTCTGAAAAGTAGGTCATATACATTCAAAGCGTGTTCCCTGGTCCTTTTATCCGCCAGGTCGGCAAGTTCATCCTCGGTGTTCGCCTCATCTTCGTGGACGAACACTTCTATTATATGAGTATCATGTTTGATCTCTACATCAAGTAACGCCCTAGAGGCTTGATCAGCACACTGTTTATCGATGGGTTCTGGGCCCGGCATACCAAGTGCTAGTACTATATCGCAGCCGGACTTTATCAGTTTTTGACTAGCTATAGCCAGGTCTTTGATACCGGGTACAGTATATCTTTCGATGATGAACCCAGTTCCTATACCTTGGAGCTCATCCTCTGCACTGCGATACATATCGTATCTTGCGAAGGTAGTGTCTGCGATACCTATCTTTTTCATGATCCCTCCACCTTATCTAATTCCTTTTTCATCGCTTGCCAATCGATTATCTTCCTAATTATTTTTCTGGTGCCATCTAGGTCATGATTGTAATGTTCCAAACGAATAACTTCTGCCTTCAGTCCTCTGTTCTTGAGTTCATCTTTAATTCTCTTTTCTTGATGCCATTGATCATATCCCAAGGCGATCACATCTGGCTCTATCTTTTCTACTGTTTCAAAAGGATTTCCTTCCACACCGATAACAACCTCGTCCACGGGCTTAAGGGCTCCGATAAGTTCAGCTCTAGTTTTCTCGTTCATGAGTGGTTCATGCTTCTTTTCTCTAACAGTTTCATCACATGCAACGACTACCACCAGTTGATCACCGAGTTTTTTTGCCTCTTGAAGATAATGAAGGTGACCGAGGTGGATCAGGTCAAAAGTCCCTGCAGCCATGACTGTTTTTTCACCCATTTTGAGTCTCCCATTCTTTTATTATATCTTTCCCTTCCACCATGGGTATATTATGTTTTTTACCATATCTAACAGCTTCTCTCTCACTCAAACTGTTACCATCATCGCCGAGCATCTCACATATAGTCATACTCGGAAAATATCCACCCATCTCAAGTAATGCCGTGGTCAATTCTGTGTGACCCGCTCTATTATCTAAGAGACCCTCTGTAGCATTCAGAAGGAACACATGACCAGGAGTCCTGAATTCTCTTCCGAACATATCTCTAGCTCTATCTCTGTTAAGGTGTTCTACTTCATGAGCTAGTTTAGCAAACCTCGTTATGGTTTTAGCTCTGTCATTATCGGTGATGCCGGTAAAAGTTTCTCTGTGGTTGATAGTAAGTGAGAAAGTAGATTTTTCGTCGTATGGGATATCATCGGCTTTCATCCTATACAGCAAGGGATGTTCATCAGCGTTATCCCTTATGAGATCGTGAAGATAAGGGATATCAAGTTTTTTCCAGACATCAGGAGGTACTGTAACACATATCAGACCGCCAGCATCCCTGCGAAGTCTTCTGACCTTATCCTGTGTGATCCATATCGAAGGAGTCACCAGATCGGTTTCGTTCTCCCTTTTATCAGCATCGTAAACCATGGCAAACCAGCCCTTCTTTAAAGACTGAAGTGCCTTCTCCACTGTTTCTTTCATCGATTTTACATAGATTTGATTTATAATAGGCTTTTGGTAAAACGATTTTGTTAGTGCTAATCTGTTTTCGTTTTTACCACGGCAACATCCGCACTTGTATGTTTCAAAACTCTTTCTGTGGTACTTCCAAGTAAATACGATGATATCCCGGAACGGCCATGTGATGAGATATAGATGACATCTTCATCTTCGGCGAGTTTACAGATCTTTTCGTAAACCCTTCCTTCAAAGGTATGAGTTTCTAACTCTACATCCATCTCCTCTGCTAGTTTTTTAACTTCTGATAAAATAGAGACCCCTCGTTTTTTAAGCATCTTTACCATTTCATTTAGACATCTATGTCCCAACTCTTCGATACGGTATCGCCCGAAAGCTTTCCCAGGATGATACGGGGGAATAACATGTACTGCTACAGCAGGGATGTTTAGAGATCTAGCTAATTCTAAGCCTTCTTTAACTGAAACTAACGAATACTTCGAGCCGTCCGTGGGTATGATCACCTTCCCATACATTCTACAATATATAGACTCTGTTAGATGTAAACATTTCGGTTTTTTACCTGTACATCATCTCTCTACTCTTCTTAGATCCCTTCTCCTTAGCCTTTTTAGATCTTTTTCGTTTCAGAGTCTTTTCCTGGCTGGGATTAGTTCCGTGAAACTGGATATCTGAACGTTTCAATCTCAGATACTTCTTATCTGGGAGTTCGTCGATACTTATGATACCCCTGGATACCAGTGATTTAACTACTCTCTCCAGTTTACTCGTAGAAACATTGAGTTCTTTGGCAGCTTCTTTCAAAGTGATATTCTCACCCTTCATCAAGAGTTTCAACAATCTAGCTTCCAAATTATCGCTGTCTATCTGTATGGGCATATAATCACCCGAAGTAAGAACTCGATGAATCGGTCTCTTCTTCCTCTGATTCCTCTTCTTTGATTATATCTAGAGATGTTACCATATGACATGGTATCACCCTGACTTCTCCCTCTTTGTCATCATGGGACGAGTCCAGTTCGATCCGAAGAGCATGACCCCGTCCCAATGTCACATATCCTTTGAAGTATCCACTAGTTTTCAACAAATCATCTCTGGTAGACAATGAACTCACAAGGTACTGGGATCCTTTGGTCAAAGTCGTAGAAACCTTATTTTTATCCTTTTCAGCCATCTTATCATCTCTCTATCAATTTATTGATCCTTTTTATCGTCTGTCTGTATCGTTTTAAGGTAGATTCGACATTGGCTTCAGTAACGTGCCATGCCGTCAGTAGATCACCCTGTCTTATCCTATACCCTTTTTTGACAACCTCCCCGTTATCTTCTAAAACCAGTTCTTCAGATTCTAAAAGATCCATATTCTTAAGCTTACGAAGATGACGGTAGATGGTGGGCTTCGAGGTATCTAATATAGATGCCATCTCATCTACAGTACGAGGTTTCTCAGGGTGTTTCAAGAATACATCAGTCCATAATCTAAAGGGTATACTCTCGTGTACTTCTTTACCGGTTTTCCTTCCTGATAAATAACCTATATCCAAAAGAAAATCTTCAAGTATCTCGTTCAGGTCATCTCCTGCAGCCGGAGTATGGCTAGATATCTTGATCTCGAATGTCATACTTCATGATTTAAGTTATTCATTATAATTGTTATGGTATAAACTTGAATATTTAATGCCGTTAAAATCTAAATAAGGGGAAAATTCCAAATATGCCTTTGAACGAATAAGGAACGATGCCATCAACGATCAACGTCAAATTGAAATTTTTCGCCAGTGCTAGAGAGGCTGTCGGTTCCAAGGAAGTTGAGATGCAGGTCGAATCAGGATCTAGTGCCAATGATGTACTTGAACAATTAATAGAAGAATACCCTGAACTAAAGGACCAAGAAAAACATTTAGTACTAGCTGTGAATAAACAGACAGGACGATCTGATAAGATGATAAAAGATGGGGACGAAATAGCAGTCCTTCCTCCTGTCAGCGGTGGTTGATGATAGCCGGCCTAAACTTTATATCCTTGAATAAATACTAATATATCTTAACAGCCGAGGAAAAAGGAGTTAAAACCTTATATGAAAGAAACGAAAATTAGATCGATATTGCCTATATTGATATTGTTCTTATTGTTCTTGAGTACCATCTCGATAGAAGGCGTTGAAGGTGACCCGATCGAAACAAACATCATCGAGCGTCACGAGACAGAAGAATGGAAGAACGAAGAGATAATCATAGATGAAAGTTTGGTGATAAGGGGTTCTTTATTGATAGAAGATTCAGAGATTTATATCAAATCATCTATAGGTGGGGAGATAATCATCGAAGATGGAGGGACTATGAGGGTCATAGATTCTTTTATACAACCATATTTAAAACGTTATTATAACTCCATCTCTCTAGATCTTGATGAAGGTCATAATCTATTATCCTTCCCATTTCATCGGGAGGATGATTCGATAAGGAAAGTTATGAGTCCATTAGAAGGACATCATGATTCGGTTTGGTACTTCGATCAGGAAGAAGGATGGCTCTCATTCAGACCCGAACGTGAAAATAACAATATAGAGAATGTAACACAATATATGGGAGTCCTCGTTAACATCACGGATCAGATCACTCTCGAGATGGAGTGTTTTTCACCTGAATTATTTAAAATAGAACTACAGGAAGGTGAAAACTGGGTATCATATCCTGGAAGTGAGAAAAAAACCGTAGGAACAGTTTTCTACGATATAATGGATTATGTCGAGTCCGTTTCCACAAGGATAGCCGATCTAATTATCGATGAAACATTGAACGCATCTATTGACGAGGGAAAATCTTTGAAATACGATATATACGGATATCTACCCCCATCGGCAGAAATCACGGGTGTATATCGAAACGATCCAATAGAGGTAGATATCAGACATGACTCTGTATATCTCTTCCCTGAAGATTATTACTGGGGAACTGTCAACATGACCTTGATTGTGACAATCTCTGAAGAATTTGAAACCGAGGTTCCATTTACTTTAGAAATGGAGCCCGTCAACAATCCTCCCTTATTGCGCAACAAAACGGTGAGCGCCTCCTATGAACCTACAATGGTAAGATGGGAAGTCATATACGAAGATAAAGATGGATACCCCCCCACAAGTATCGAACTGGTGGTTGATGGTGATCACTATCAGATGAGGGAATACAATGAATCTCACCAGGATGCCTTCGACGGTAAGAGATATTATTATGAGATGTATCTTGAACCAGGTGAATACAGATACCATATCCAAGCCACTGAAAACAATCCTCACGGTGCAAACCATACAATCAATACGCAGTATTATGAACTTGAAATATCACCACCTAAACCTGGGTGGTTCGGCCTATCCAATCGGGAGATGGCAAGCATCGGAACCATATTCATGTTCATAGTATTGGTAATATTGTTGTTAAAAAATCGAAAAGATTCCAGTGATGATGAAAACGAGAGTTTCCGAGATGAAGAGGTCGACCGAGAAGGGATGTTCAGGGAGTTACCTATTTTAACAAAGAAGGAAGATACAGACAAGAAAACATCAAAAGGTTCTACGAAGAAATTACCTGTTCTGAAAAAAAAGGAAGAAACTAAAGAAAAGGGTGCCGTTAAAGAAAGTAGAAAGAATAGGTTAGTGAAGGAGATCGAGGAAGAAGAACCTGAAGATGCCGAGCAGGATGTCGAAGAGGAGACAGAGATAGAGGATAAAGAAGAAGAGCAGAGTAAAAAACAAAGTATTGTAAAAACCAAAAGAACAGATCCGCCCTAAATCACGGGTTATAAAAGAAAGTGATCAAAAAAAAATAATAGTAAATTAAATAGGGTGATCAAAGAAAACTAGATACCGTCACCCAGCACCTTGACTTTATCCCCCTCCATATCCACTCTTAGTAAAGTTTTGATATCGATACTGAGCTCATTTTCCAACTGCTCTTTTACTCCTACTTTTTCGAAGATCAGCATAACATCTACAATCTCAACACCAATCTTGTCCAGCGCTTTTATGATGGCTCTGAGAGTGCCGCCGGTACTCAAAACATCGTCTATAAAGAATACCCTATCTCCGGGTTCTACAAAATTGATATACATGTCACTCTCTGAATAACCTGTGATCTGACTTATCGAGACCTCTCCTTCCAACCCGTACTTTCTTTTCCTGATAAACTTGTATGGGATACCGGTTTTCAAAGAAAGGGCTGAAGCCAGTGGAAAACCCATTGACTGTGCTGTCAGTATATAATCGCAATCGAGGTCAGCGTGTTCGATAACGGCATCTACTACTTCGTTTATCAGTTCCGGTTCAACTTGTGGAAGGCCGTCTGTAAGAGGATGTATGAAATAATGATAATCTCCCATGTCAACTACAGGACAATTTTCTAGTGATTCTTTCAATCTTTCGAGCATGAATATCAATTCTCCGAAACCAGTTCCATCGCTTTACTTTTTGCGGTTTTCATTATCTCTTCTTCCCCATCTACGTATCGGTTGTGCATCACGATCTTACCATCGATTATCACGTCAGTTACATCGGAACCGCTCATGGAATAGATCATATCTGAGATCGGATTGTGTCCAGGTACCGATGACACATTTTTTTCTATAAGAATTAGGTCCGCTGCTTTTCCCTCTTTTACAACTCCTCCACCGGTCTTCAATGCTTCTGCTCCGTTCTTTGTTATCATCTCGTANGCCTCCCTAGCCGGTAATCTCGTCGGATATCCAGGCATCTTTTGTTGTATAGCTGCTATCTTTGCCTCTTCTAACATATCTAGATTATTGTTAGATGCACAGCCGTCGGTGCCAAGAGTTATCTTAACATCATTTTCCTTTAATTTAGAATGATCCATCGGTTTGCCCACCCCCAACTTCATGTTCGATGTGGGATTATGACTGACGATGACTTTATTTTGACCTATATTAACGAAATCCTCATCTTCCAACCAAACGGAGTGTGCGGCTATCAACCTCTCGTTCAACAGACCTATCTCTTTCAGATATTCTGAGATAGAAACATCATGATCCTGTTTAAAATCATTCAACTCTTTTTCTGTTTCAGCTACATGAAGGTTCACTAGAAGGTCATCATCTGCAGATATTTTTGCACACCATCCTAACATTTCTTTGGAAGCGGTGTAGATGGCATGAGGGCCCAAGGCTGGCTGGATGCTGCTGTATTGTTCCATATCCTCTAAAAATTCTTCCGTCTTTTCTATTTCAGATATTCTTTTTTCCTCGTCACCGAGATCTATCATACCGTAACTCAATACTGCTTTCATATCCATCTCGTTAACAGCTTTCGCCGTGGATTCCATGAAAAAATACATGTCGCTGAAAGCCACCGTCCCTGTTTTGATCATCTCTAAACAGGCAAGTTTAGTTCCCCAGTAAACGTAATCTTCGTTCAGTCGTCCTTCAACCGGCCAGATCTTTTCCTGCAGCCATCTTTGTAAAGGCATGTCATCGGCGTAACCTCTGAGTAAACTCATAGCAGCATGGGTATGGGTATTAACGAATCCAGGGGATAGGTATTTGCCTTCTGCATCCAGGACTTCGTCACCATCTTCATCTTCACTTATGCTGCTTATTTTTCCACCTTCGATCAGAACGTCCCAGATACCGTCCTTACCGATGATATCTGCATTCTTGATTACTAAACTCATGGGTATCACAATCCTTGTAGATATTCTTCTAAGATCCTGGTAACGTTCTCCCAATTATCCCTAGCTGTTTCCACGATCTTTTCATACTTCACCTTATCTGGTCCTATCCCATTGGCGTAATTGTCAACTGTAGTTATCGATGCGTATTCGATACTGTTCTCCTGACACAACGTGGCTTCTGGGCACATGGTCATACCTACGATATCTCCGAATCCTTTCAATATCTGAACTTCAGCTTTAGTTTCTAATCTTGGTCCTCTTGTCAT
>SL_5KL_010_SEDDRAFT_10000513_pt1 | contig 24787 bp, 17 predicted proteins | sample SodLakKL_010_SED_FD_9118 | JGI IMG/M metagenome (IMG submission 9118) | reverse complement strand
CAGTTGCAACACAACGCCCAAACTTTTGCCAAAAACATAAACACCTCAACAACTACTGGTTACCAAAAAATAAACACATGAATACACCATTTGCAACAAAGAGTTTTTCTGGCTTAGTACTCAGCGCACAGCGCCAATCACTCAGCGGCAGGTCTCCTGCGCCAGGCGCCGGGCACACAGCGCCCATCGTCCGGAGCCCCAAGCCGGACTGCACGCATCCGGCAGCTAATGCGCAAAAGCCACCCAAATTCAAACATCAAACTTCGGACAGCAGTGGTTCTGTCCCTTCCAACCTCAAACTTTTCTGTTTTTTCCTGGTGCTTCTTCTGGCGGGCAGTGCAGCAGCCCGGCCATGCTGCGACAACTTCTCCTTCCGGTTGCGGGGATACATGAAGGCTATGCCGGGACTGCACCTTGACCGGGATTTCGGCGACCCCTCCTTTCATAACACCTTCCACAACAGGCTGAATTTCAGATGGGACATTATCGATTATCTGGATCTTCGCATAGAAGGGCGCAACCGGCTGCTGTATCATGAGTTGTACGATGAGATCCCCGGTATCGAAGATGTGTTTGCACAGGGTGATGCGCTGGTGGATCTATCGTGGCTGTGGTTATCAGATGGAGGATGGATAGGGCATTCGGAGGTGGACCGCCTGTACCTCAGCTGGCGCAGGTCGAGCTGGAGAGTACGTGCCGGGCGGCAGCGTGTCAACTGGGGCATAAACCTCGTATCCAACCCCAACGACCTTTTCAACACCTACTCTTTCTTTGATTTCGATTACCCGGAGCGACCCGGGACGGATGCCGTCAGGGTGCAGCACTATATAAGCCGCCTTTCAAGCATAGAAGTGGCCGTGAGCCCGGCACGGAACAATCGCGACATGGTGGCGGCAGCAAAATATGCATACAACCTGCGGGGCTATGACATCCAGGTCCTCGGGGGTTATTTCCGCGACAGGATGACCCTTGGCGGCGGTTGGGCCGGCCACATCGGCGGGGCAGGCTTTAAGGGAGAAATCAGCTGGTTCTACGATATCGACGAGCGGCAGGATATAGACCGCGGCAACATCGTAGCCGCAGCTGGCTTAGACTATATGTTTGCCAACGGCACCTTCGTTGTGGCAGAGTTCCTCTATAACGGCGGGCATAACCGCACTGGCGAGGACATCTTCCTGGTGACCGAACCCATGCGGGCCGATGACATCATGTTCTCAGAATATGCCATCACACTGAATGCAGATCATAGCTTTTCACCCATCTTACAAGGTGGAATGGCAGTAATGGTGCTGCCCGACATCGAAGCGGTATTCGTGATGCCACAGTTCAGCTACTCCGTGGCCACGGACCTGGATTTTGAGTTTGTGGCGCAAATCTTCGCCGGAGGGGACGGCACCATCCTGGAAGAAGCCGGCCACGGGTTTTTCGGGTCACTAAGGTATTCTTTCTGATAAGCTTAAGGTTCTGGTTAAGGTTAAGACTAATTGTCCTTTTGTCCTTTTAATAATTAAACACATGAACTCACTGCACATAAACCCCGCCATGGAGCACAGCCCGGCCTGGCCGGACCAGAGCAAATTGCTGCCCGGCAAAAACCGGTGGCGCGCCACGTTGTTTTACCTGTTGCGCCTGATTGTTTTGCTTATCCTGCTCCTGTTTGTATTTCTTACCAGGGCAAATGCATATTTCAGCCAACCTGACCGGCAACGAGTGGCCGTGGTACTAAGCGGCGGGGGCACCAAAGGAATGGCACATATTGGCGTGCTGAAAGCCCTTGAAGACAATGACATCCCCATAGATTACATCGCCGGGACATCCATTGGCGCCATCATAGGCAGCATGTATGCCGCCGGATACACGCCCGGAGAAATAGAAGATCTTGTCCTCTCTGAAGAGTTTGAACAGGCTGCTGTAGGCCGTATTGACGAAAGGTACCGGCAATTCTACCTGGAACCCCGGCCCGACCCCTCCTGGGTATCCCTGTATTTTTCCTGGGAAGACCGCATGGAGATGCAGAACGTAATCCGTCAGAACCTGCCCGCAAACATTGTCTCGCCCTATCTCATGGACTTCCTTTTTATGGAATACCTGGGGCCGGCAGGAGCAGCCGCAAACTTCTACTTCGACAACCTGTATATCCCGTTCCGCTGCATCGTAACCGAAATTGAAGGCAGAAGGCCCGTTACCATGCGCGACGGCAGCCTCCCCGATGCAGTAAGAGCCTCCATGACATTCCCCTTCTATTTTCAACCCATCGAAATAAGCGGGAAGCTTATGCTGGATGGAGGAATGTTCAATAATTTCCCTGTGGACGTGGTCATGGAAGAATTCCAGCCGGATGTGATCATCGGCAGCGTGGTGAGTGGCAACCCCGAACCACCGCAGCGCGACAACATTGTCTCTCAACTGGAAAACCTGCTGAAACACCCTACAGTATACGAAATTCCCGAAGAGATTGGATTGGTGATCAATCCGGACGTTCCTGATATTGCCATCAACGATATGAGCCGCAATGCAGAACTGATCGAAAGCGGCTACCTCGCAACCATGCTCGAACTTGATCGAATCACAACATATGTCACCAGCACAGTAAACAAAGAGCAACGCAACCATCGCCGAAACACTTTTCGTGAAAGCATCCCCGACATGGTGATCGGTAACATAGAGATACACGGACTCAGAAAGGAACATAAAATGTATGTCCTCCAGGCCCTTGACCACGAATCCCTTCCCATGACCGTTGACCAGGTAAAATACAATTACCTGAGCATGCTCCTTAACAACCGCTTCGATTATGTATACCCTTACCTGAGATATAACCCCCAGACCGGCTTTTTCATCTTTAGCCTTGAAATGGAAAAACGAAGGGAGTTTCTTCGTTCCTTCGGAGGCAATATTTCATCAAGGCCGGTAAACCACCTGTTTGCGAAACTGGAATATGCCCGCTGGGGAAAGACCCCCCTGACGCTCTCGAGCAAGCTCTATTTCGGCAATTTTTACAATAGCTTCGGGGCTTCGGCGCGACTTGACTTTCCCGGAGAAGCACCCTTTTATCTGGAAGCAAGAAGCAAATACAGCAGATGGGAATATGCAAAAAGCACCGTCTTTCTTGTCGAAGACCAGGACCCGCCATTCCTGACACAAAGAGAATTCAAAGGACACATACACCTGAGTTATCCCATCGAAAACAACAGAAAGTTCAAATTCGGGGGGGCATATGTTGCCGGCCGGAACGACTTTTTCAACACAAGAAACTTCTCTGAAACGGATACCATGGACAGATCAACGTTCAGACCCTGGTTCATGGAAGCATGTTTCGAAAAAAACACCCTGAACCGGAAACAATATCCCACCCGGGGAAACAAAATACATGCCTCCTTCCGGGTGGTAAGCGGTCGCGAGAAACATAAGCCCGGAACAACATCCTTCCATTCCCTCTCCTACGAGGAAGAACACTCATGGATCGAGCTGCTGTTCAGATACAAGAACTTTTTCTATACAAGAAGCCGGTTTAATCCCGGATTCTCTGCAGAAGCATTCCTCAGCCAGCGGCCGGCATTCAGAAATACCACCTCAACTCTGGCAATGGCAAAACAATATAACCCCTTCCCGGTAGCATCCACCATGTTTCTCCCTGAATTCCGGGCAAACAATTATGTGGCAACCGGCCTGAAAACCATCTTCGACATCAGCAATGCTGCTAGCATCCAAACCGAAGCCCACCTTTTTCAACCATTAACGACCATCGAAACCAATCAGCAACAGCAAGCTAAATTTGCTGATGCCGAACTCAACCCGCAATTAATGGCAAATATGGCATTGGTCTATCATACCCCGCCCGGCCCCCTCAGCATAAGCATGTCCTATTTCCATAACGAAAGCGAAGCGTGGGTCTTCATGATCAATTTTGGCTTTATTTTGTTTAATCAGCAGGCATTTATGTAAAAAAATGCAGAATTATTTAAAATGTTTATGCATATTTGCAATATCAATTAACTGAAAAACAAATACTTAAACGGCTGTTTCAGTTTTTCATCCCATCTTTATTATTTCACGACAGACATATACCATGAATACACACGAGAAACAATACAGAATCCGCGTTGCAAAAGTCACAGACAAGGGCCAGATCTACGATCTGCTCCGGGAAAATATCGCACGGGAGAAAAGACTGGTAAACCCTTCTCTTGTTCACAGTGACTTTATGGAAGAGTTTGTGGATAAGCTCATTGAAAAAGGGAATATGCTGGTAGTGGAAAACATCCATGAAGAACTGGAGCTTATTGGTGAGATTCACGACTATTGCACCGGCAGCAGTAAAGAATGCGATCATTTTGATTTGCAGGAGTTCAGCTTTTTCTCGCGAATGGATACCACATCTGCCGACCGGGAAAAAGAGATCGTTACCTGGCTGTTCGGAGAAATCCAGGAAAAACATCATAACGTCTTCCGTGTTGAACTCCATTCTCCCGTGAGCAGCTCTGACTCCGTTGACCATTATAAAAAAATGGGTCTGACGGTAGAAGGGAATTACCACGGGCGCCTGGGCTCCAGCACAGGCTCATTCAGGCCCCTTGTACCCCTCTCATGGACAAATCCCTCCTTTAACTGATTCTTTACCCCCAAAGCCGGAAGGCTGTTTGTTTTATTTTTATCTTTGATGCCGGAAAGATGGTCGCCGGGCACCGGGTGCTGGCCAGACCTTTCGACTTTTCGACTTTTTTACATTTTGATAAAAAGTAAAAACATGAAACGCCCATGACAGGACTTTTGACACACAGGAGGATGATTACTGGGACGTTTCGACATTTCGACATTTCGACATTTCGACATTTTGACAGTTGCAACACAACCCCTAATCTTTCACCAAAAACATAAACACCTCAACAACAACTAGTTACCAAAAAATAAACACATGAACGCATTAAGGATCTTCACACTATTTTTCGCACTAATCTTTTTCACAATGGGAAACACAGCAGATCTACAAGGGAAAGATCACCACGGTGATCGCGGTGAACAAACGCATGTTCTCCTCAGGACGGACAAAGGCGACATGACCATCAAGCTGTATGATGATACCCCAGAGCATCGCGACAACTTTATCAAGCTTGTGGAAGACGGCTTTTATGAAGGACTTCTCTTTCACCGGGTTATCGAAGGCTTCATGATACAGACCGGCGACCCGATGAGCAAAGATGCAGTGCCCGGCGAACCCCTGGGCTCCGGAGGACCCGGATACACCATCCCCGCAGAGTTTATCCCCGGACATTTCCACCAAAAAGGAGCACTCGCAGCAGCACGGCAGGGCGACCAGGTGAATCCGGAACGAAGATCTTCGGGGTCGCAGTTCTACATCGTTCAGGGAAGAACCTGGAGCGACGCTGAGCTCGACCAGATGGATGCCAACCGGGAGAAGGCATTGACCGAAGAACAAAGGGAAGTATACAAAACAACAGGCGGAGTGCCCCACCTCGACGAAGCCTATACCGTCTTCGGCCAGGTAGTGGATGGTATGGAAGTTATCGACCGCATTGCCGCCGTCGATACCGACGATCGTGACCGCCCCAGAGAGGACGTCCGTATCATTGAAGTGAAAATCCTGTAAAAATCACACCAGATTATGCTTGACAAGATCAACGACCTGCTTGAAGAAGTAAAGGAGTTTGACGCCAAAACCATAGAAGAAGCGGAAGCATTCCGGATAAAGATGCTTTCAAAAAAAGGGACTATTCCCGCACTTTTTCAGGATTTTAAGTCAGTCGCCCCCGAAGAGCGCAAAGAGGTCGGAAAAAAGCTCAATGAGCTGAAACAGGCTGCCAGCGAAAAGGTAAACACCGTCAAAAAAAGGATAGCAGCAGCCGAAGACAGCCGGAAAACAGCCGGGGACAAACCGGACATGACCATACCGGCAAACTTCGACCCTATTGGTTCCAGGCATCCCCTCTCAGTCATCAGAAACCGGATCAACAGCATCTTTCAGCGCATCGGATTCGTGATATCCGAAGGGCCGGAAATCGAAGACGACTGGCATAACTTCAGTGCGCTGAACTTCCCCGAAGAACATCCCGCCAGGGACATGCAGGATACTTTTTTTGTGAACAAAAACCCCGACATTGCCCTGCGCACACACACCTCCTCGGTGCAAGTCCGTGTGATGGAAACCCAGCAACCGCCCATCCGCACCATATCCCCGGGAAGGGTCTTCCGCAACGAAGCCATATCTGCCAGGGCACATTGCATTTTTCACCAGGTAGAAGGCCTGTACATTGACGAGAAGGTGTCGTTTGCCGACATGAAACAGACCCTGCTCTTTTTTGCACGCGAAATGTTCGGCGAGCAGACAGACATCCGGCTCCGGCCTTCTTTTTTTCCTTTTACAGAACCGTCGGCAGAAATGGACGTGTCATGCAGCCTCTGCGGCAGCAAAGGTTGCACGGTATGCAAATACAGCGGCTGGATAGAGATCATGGGTTGCGGAATGGTCGACCCCAACGTGCTCGAAAACTGTGGCATCGACAGCAAAAAATACTCCGGCTATGCTTTCGGTATGGGTATCGAGCGTATCGCAATGATCAGCTACCAGATCAACGACCTGAGGATGTTCTTTGAAAACGACCTGCGCTTCCTAAAGCAATTTGAGTCTGCCAGTCCGCATTAGCACAAGGCCGCAGGCTGTGTTCAACGCTGCAGGTTTAGTTACTGGTGCTGAATGCCGGGTACTGAGCACCGGGCGGGCGCTGGGCTGCCACGGCAACCCGGCCGCGGAGATGCCGCAGGGAAGCCCCCGCATCTGCAGACCTCTCTGCCCCCATGACATTCAAACTTTTTGACATTTCAAAATTTCGCCATTATCCTGTACCATGAAAAACAAAGCCCTGGCATTGGATAAAAAGGACCCGCTTTCCGGTTTTCGCAGCCGCTTCTATATCCCGGAGAACACCATCTATGTGGATGGGAATTCCCTCGGGCTGCTGAGCGCCGAGGCAGAAGAATCCCTGCTGCGGGTGCTGGACGAATGGAAGACACTCGGCATTAAAGGATGGCTTCAGGGGAAAAGGCCCTGGTTCTATTTCGCTGAGCAAATTGGCGACATCGCATCTCCCCTGGTGGGTGCCGAACCCGGTGAGCTGATATTCACGGGCACAACAACGGTCAACATCCACGCGCTGGTAAGCACCTTCTACCACCCAAAAGGCAAGCGCACAAAGATACTTGCCGACGAAGTCAACTTCCCCTCAGATATCTACGCGCTGAAAGGACAGATCAGGCAGAAGGGCCTCGACCCGGCTGAAGAGCTTCTGATGGCTCCCAGTCACGATGGATATAATCTTGACGAAGACACCATTGTATCCATGATGACCGAAGAGGTGGCCCTGGTATACCTGCCGTCGGTACTTTACGCAAGCGGACAATTGCTCGATATGGAATACCTGACAAAAGAAGCACACAGGCGCAACATTCCCATCGGGTTCGACTGCAGCCATTCCGCCGGAGCGGTGCCGCATGAGTTCAGCAAATGGGGCGTTGACTTTGCCGTGTTTTGCAGTTACAAATACCTGAACGGCGGCCCGGGATGCACCGCCTTTCTCTATATCAACAAAAAACATTTTCATAAAGAACCGATGACACCAGGCTGGTTCGGGTACGTCAAAGAAAAGCAGTTTGATATGCTTCACGAGTTTGAGCATGCCCGCAGCGCAGGAGGCTGGCAGATCAGTTCGCCGGGGGTACTCGGTGCATCCACCATGGAAGGCTCACTGAAAATCATCAACGAAGCCGGCATCGAAAATATCCGTGAAAAATCCCTGAAGCTTACCACATTCCTCAAAGAATTGATCCGTGAGATGCTCCCGGCAACCGGAGACGGATTTTCAATCATTACGCCCGAAGAAGACCACCGCCGGGGAGGCCATATTGCCCTGGCCCACCCGAAAATCGCCCTTCGCGTGAACGAAGCCCTCAAAGCACGCGGAATTGTTCCTGACTTCCGGGCTCCCGATATCATCAGGATCGCCCCTGTGGCCCTGTATAATACGTTCTACGAAGTTTTCCAGGTCGCTGCAGCACTTAGCGAAATTATCCGGAATAAGGAGTTCCTCCAATACGACAACCGGAGAAAGCCTATCTCCTGACTACCTCCGTAATCCAAATCCGGGAAGAAGATTCTTTGTGTGTTTTTTTTTCTATCTATGAACATTTCTATGCTTCATTGGGTTATAATGACTGACCGCTCAGCTGTTATATGAGCGTTTAATTCATTCATTAATTCCAAAAACCAAAAACACATGAAATTGAAAAAGTACCTTCTTCTGGCAGTATTATTTGCACTGCCGGTATTTTTTGTTGCCTGTAGCGACGATGATGACGATAACGGCAATGGTGTTATGCGGAATCATTTTACCTATGACGGATCGACCTTCGATCTGGACCATGGCCTGATGCTTAGCGGAGGTCAGTGGTGGGGAGATGGCTATATCTTTGATGTCTTCCTGTACTCTGACGGCATCGAGTTTACCGACGACTTCATGGATGCTACCGGAGAAGGCCATGGCATGTTTTTCGAAATGTATTCGCCCGATGAAGCTGATCTGGCTCCAGGCAGATATGTATACGACCCGGATGACGAAGGAGACCCGTTCACCTTTTATTTGGCAGACATCATCATGGACTGGGATTCTGAAACGGATGAAGGCACAGAGGTTGCCATTGTGGGTGGCAGCGTAGAGGTTGACAGGTCCGGCTCAACCTATACATTGCAAATTGATGCTACCGGCGAAGATGGCCAGGAAATAACAGGATATTTCAGGGGGCCGATCCCTGTTTTTGACTTCGATGACTTTTGGATGTCAAAAGAGAAGCCGGGGTTATTACCTTAAAGAAATGACCACAAAAAAAGCTGTTGCCAGGGTTGCCCGGTGACAGCTTTTTTGTAACAGCCAAGAGCCAAGAGCCTTCTTCCTCTCGGTTTCCGGCGCCCGATGATCATCCGCCTGTTTTACAAAACCCTGGTTCTCTATAAAATGGGATCTCCAAAATGGGGTTTGGCTTTATCCACCCCGCAAGTGCCCGGTTCATCTTTTAAAAATTTCACACCCGGTTGGTTTTCTGTCATTCAGGCATTGGTAAAAGTTCAGTGGGATTATGGCTTACATGTACCTGGGTTGTCATACGAACAAAAAGAGCAACAGCATGAACAGACAGACGGTCCTGGTTGCGTTTACAAGGCAGATATAACATCTGTTTTTATTTGCATTTTTATTTGCATTTTGTATGATTTCTCATTACCTTTAAAACCAATTAAGGAAAACGCAAGCTGATTATACCATAAAGTGCTGTAAAACCAACAGACCAAAACAACATAAGATTGTCGGAAGACGATCACCCTGCAAAATTGTCTCTTATTTCATACTGTGTATTTACAGAGCTATCGCTTAAGTAAAAACTAAAAGTAGTATCACTAACTAACATCTTTAGCCCTATGCAAACACATTTACCTTTAAAAAAGGGGGGGTATATTCTGTTCTTTTTACTCCTCATGAACCTGCAGTTACCGTTGTATGCTGCCGGATCTCCAACCGAACTGAGGGTAAGTACCATACCCGACAGTTATACTTATATGCAGGCTGGTGATCTGATCACCTTCACTGTAATGGTCGAAAACAAAAGTGTTCAGACCTTTTCCGATGTTCTCATAGAGAAATCTATCACCGGTGACGTTCTGGTGATAGAGGACCTTGCGCCCGGCTCGGCTGAGTCAATTGATTTCATCTATGAGATTACCGAATCAGACCTTGAAAAGAAAGAGCTGACAAGTGATGTACTGGCCACGGCCACACGTGCTGACGGGCAAGTCATCACCGACAATATGCTTATGACACTTTTCAGGGGAAAAGAGGGGGCCGACATCACCATTACCAAAACAGCAGACCCTCAGGTCTTTGAAGAAGCAGGCGACGTCATCAGCTACACCATTATGGTGTACAACACAGGTAGCACCAAGCTCTATAACATTGGGGTCGTCGACGAACTTACTGCCGACAACTGGTCGGTAACCAACCTCAGCCCCGGAGATGCCCAGGGATTTATCGCCGAATATATCGTTAAACCTGCTGACATGGCTCTAGGGTATATCATTAACACCGCGGAAGTGACAGGCGAAGATATTGACGGCAATATCGTAACCGACAGCGATACGGAAACGGTTACAGCCATGGCCCACATTTCGCAACTCACGATTACCAAAACAGCAGACCCTCAGGAGTATGAGGCTGTCGGTGACACGATCAGCTACGTGATTATGGTGGTGAACACAGGTATCAACAAAATTATTGATATCGAAGTGACAGACGAACTTACCGCTGACCACTGGAGTGTGACAGACCTGTCACCGGGAGACAGCCAGGGGTTTCTTGCAAAATACGTCGTAAGACAAAGGGACCTCGACAATCTGAAAATTGTTAACACAGCAGAAGTTACCGGACAAGACCTGGAAGGCTTCGATGTTTATTCCAGCGATGAGGAAACTGTTTACGCCGTGAATATAACTCCCGATTTTATGGTGAACAAGAGTGCTGAACCCATGGAATATTCGGAAAAAAAAAAAAAAATCAACACCGGGAACGTAACCATTTATGATATAGATATCTCGGATGATGTCACCGGAGACAACTGGTTTATAGCAACCCTCAGGCCAGAGAGCGAAAGGTCATTTTCAACTACCTATTCAATTACCCAGCACGATATGGATGCCGGATCGTTGGTAAACGAGGTAACCGCTCACGGATCTGCTCCGGACGGTGAAAGCATGACAAGAACTGACGAGGCAGTAATAACTGCGGTTGGAAGACAGGCAGACATGAGCATTACAGCAACGGCATCACCTACGGTGTTTTCAGATGCCGGTGAAAGCATTGGTATAAACATCTCTGTAATGAATACCGGCAACCTCAGCCTTTACAATATAGAGGTAAGGGACGACCTTACCGGCGACACCTGGACTGTCGCTTCAATACTACCCGGGGATGAAGAGGAGCTTTCGGCCACGTATGTGACAGGTCAGGCGGATGTAGACCGGGAATTCTTTGAAACCACGGTTACAGCTGAAGCTGAAGATCCTGATGGCAACATGCTCATGGAAGAGGAAGAGTTCAGGGTAAACCTGATCAACGTACCGGGCGGATTAACGCCCGACACGGCTTTTGACGACGAGCTGGTCATAAAAGGCATTGAGTATTACCCCAACAACAGCCTGCAGATATTCAACCGCCAGGGCACACTGGTGTTTGAAGAAGCTCCCTACCAAAACAGATGGGACGGCACACCGAACAGGGGTAATGTTGCACTGGATTCTGATGGCAGGCTTCCCGGAGGAACTTACTTCTACATCCTTGACCTCGGAGGAGATCAGGAGCTCTTCACAGGATCCATTTATCTGATCAAGCCCTAAGTCAGGAATTAATAAGTATTTTTTTACGAAAAAACAGATCGACATGAAAAAAATATACAACACAATGGCGCTGCTGCTCCTGCTTATCCCCGCAGCACTATACGGCCAGCAAGAACCCATGTATGGTCAGTACATCTTCAATTCATCCGTTATCAACCCGGCACAGGCAGGCGGTAACAACACCAACCAGGCCGGTGCCCTTGCGCGGTTGCAATGGGTGGGCTTTGACGATGCACCACGGACCGAAACCCTTTTCGCAAATTTCCGCCTCCCGCGTAATCTTGGTATGGCGGTTGGGGTCTACCAGGACAGGCTTGGACCCGAAACAAACATTCAAGTGCAAGCTGACCTGGCCTACCATGCACAGCTCTCAGATACCTGGAGCCTGGCAGGCGGATTAAGAGGCATCGGAATGCATTTTAAGGCTTCCCTGACAGATGTTGGTGGCGTTGATCCCAACAACCCCTATTTCCAGGATGACCCCTCCGATTTTATGTTTAACGTTGGCGCAGGCCTGCTCGCCTATAACCAGCGAACATATTTTGGCGTATCAATACCAAAAATTCTGAAAAATGAGATAGAAGTGGGCGAAGCTGCTTTCGACATTCACGAAAGCCTCCACCTGTTTGCTTATGCCGGAACGAACCTTGCGCTCTCCGATGAAATGTCGTTCATGCCCTCCACCATGTTCCGGTTCATCGAAGACGCACCCATCCAGCTTGACCTCAATACCGTGTTCGGCTTCAGGGATGTCCTCGACTTCGGCCCCATGGTCCGGACAAACTTTGACGGTGACATCGACTGGATCGATGCCGTTGGATTCCTGGTTGGCATCAGCTTCCTGGAGAACTGGTACCTGGGTTACATGTACGAGTACCCCACCGGTGACATAAACAGGATCTCCAAGCAAACCCACGAGATAAGCCTCAGGTTTTCCTGGGATACAGTACGGGAAAGATTCATCAGATCGCCCCGCTATTTTTTATAGACCAGTAATCACAAAAAAAACAGACCCATGAAAAAAGTACATATATATTTTGCCGCATTTTACGTAATGGTGTCCCTGGTCTTTGCCCCTGATGCAGCAGGTCAGCGTCAGCACGCACCCAAGTCGCTGGTCGGAGCAGACCTCAGGCAAGCCCAGGAGTATTTCAGCAAGCAGGTGGAAGCAGGCGTTGACAGCCTCATCCCGGATTATGCCGATGTGCTGTATTTTGATGGCCAGGAGCAAAAAGCCCTGGAAATGTACAGACGCGCCGAAGCAGCAGAGGTCCCGCTTAGCCTGAAACAACAGCGTAACTTTTCCCACCTTGCCAGAAGGATGGGAGAATCCTCACCCTATGATCAGGAAACAGGGTATTTCTCAACAGATTGGTATGCAGTGGTGGATGTTGAACCCTATTGCAACAACTCCACTTTTGAAGATTTTGCGCCCTTTTTCTGGAATGATCTTCTGTTTGTCACCTCGTCGCGCATAGAGGCGGACAATAGAAACGTCGACAGGTACGACTTTACAGGACAGCCATTTCTCAACGTACATGCTTTCGATAAAGACTGCAGGCCCGCAGACCTGGACTTTCTACCACCCGGGCTTAACACCGCATTGCATGATGGCCCCCTGGCACTCTCTGCAGACACCGCACTGCTGGTGATCACCAGGAATTACGAGGAACCCAACCCAGATGGAGAACAAAACCTTTACCTGGCATACTATACCAAAGAAGATAACGGCTGGACCAGGGAAAAACCCCTGCCGTTCAATGATCCGGCCTATAACCTGCAACATCCCTATTTTGACTCAAATACCAACACCCTGTACTTCTCCTCCGACATGCCCGGAGGCTTTGGTGGCTTTGACATCTACAGGTCAGAATGGGATGGAGGCGAATGGGGAGATCCCGTAAACATGGGAAGTGAGATAAACTCCGAATACGACGAAGTGTTCCCGTCCCTGTCGCCCGACGGCGATCTGGTTTACGCAACCAATCACATTGAAACCAAAGGAGGACTCGGACTGGTAATATTCATGGATGACACACGGTACCTGATGCCTGAGCCATTTAATACTGCCTATGATGACTTCGGTATTACCTGGGCTTCCGAAACAACAGGCTTCTTCTCGACCAACCGCGGCCAGGTAGATTTCAATGACAACATTTACTCATTTGAAGTCAGGCCGGTGCCATTCATTGTTAAAATAACCGACAAAGAAAGCGGCCAGAATATTGCAGACGCCACCGTCGCTTATCAGGCAGAACAGCCCCCCGTCAGAGGCGAAACCACCACGACTGCCCTCGGTGAAGCGCAAATTTTTGAAGCCCACACCGAAGCCAGTAACGTAACCCTCCAGCTGAGCGCTGAAGGATACGAAGACACGGAGTTCACCACCGATGAGTTTGCCTGGGTGGATAACCGCTGGGTATACAATGCCGAAATGGATCCCATACCCATTACCATTGAAGAAGAGATATTGCGCGACGGGTTTTTCGTAGTCTATTTTGACAACGACAACCCGGATCCAATGTCCACGGCACGGACTACCGATGTGGTATACGATGAAGCCTTCAGAAGTTATATGCAGCGCAAAGACGAATATATTGAAAAGAGCGCAAACACAACCTACCAGGTTGAAGAGTTCTTTGAAGAAGTGGAGAAAAGCATGGAACAACTGCAGTGGTTTGCAAGCTACGTCGCAGAACAGCTGGCTGAAGGTCACGAGTTCCATATTTTATTCACCTCACACACCAGCCCCCTGGCATCGCATGATTACAACATGAACCTTGCTGAACGACGTTTCGTCTCAGTAAAAAACTTTTTCCAGGCCTATAATGACGGTGTTTTAAAAGAATACTTCGACCGAAACGTGCTCTCATACGAGCATAACCCGTATGGTGAATTGCAGGCAAGGCCCGGCGTTTCTGCTGACCCCCAGGATCTTGCACGTTCTGTATATGGTATTGATGCGGCCCTTGAACGCCGTGTTACCATCACCTGGGAACTGAAGATGGAATAGTTCCCTGATTTTATGCGACTGAAGCAAGGGCTTCTTTTTATTGGCTATATTTGTGAAAAATCCAAACCATGCCAAAAAAAAAGAAGCTCTTGCTGCTTGATGCCATGGCTCTGATCTACAGAGCCTATTATGCACTTAACCGTAACCCGAGGATCAACTCAAAAGGCCAAAACACCTCCGCTATCCTGGGGTTTGCCAACACCCTTACAGAAGTCCTGAAAAAAGAAGACCCAAGCCATATCGCGGTGGCTTTTGACTCCATTGCACCCACACTGAGAAAGACCGATTTCGCGGAATATAAAGCCAACCGCGAAGATATGCCCGAAGACATTGCCGCATCACTGCCCTATATCCAACAGCTCCTGGAAGGGTTTCAAATACCTGTTCTGATGCTCGACGGGTATGAAGCCGACGACATCATAGGAACACTGGCAAAAAAGGCCGAATATGAGGGCTTTACAGTATATATGATGACATCGGACAAGGACTTCGGGCAACTCGTGTCAGAGAACATATATATGCTTAAGCCAGCACAAAAAGGGAACGAAGCCGAGCTCTGGGGCGTTAAGGAAGTGTGCGAAAAATTTGGCATTGAAAGACCCGAACAGCTCATTGACATCCTCGGCCTCTGGGGCGATTCTTCGGACAACATACCCGGAGTGCCTGGTATCGGCGAGAAAAAAGCAAAAAAACTTATTCAGGAGTTCGGCTCGATGGAAAACATCCTGAAAAATCTTGACCAGGTCAGCGAAAAAAGAAGCAGGGAAAACCTGAAAGAAAACAAGGACCAGGCCCTGATGTCGAAAAGCCTGGCAACCATTATGCTCGACGTACCCATAAAGGTATCTCCTGAAGACCTGGAAAGAAAAGAACCAGACCCTGAAAAACTCATCCCGCTTTTTGAAGAGCTGGAGTTCAAAACCTTTGCCCGCCGGGTTTTTTCCGACAAAGACATCATTCCTGAAGAAACCGCTGAAAAAGCCATTCGTCAAACCGGGCAAATGGACCTTTTTGACAACACAGATGCTTTTCCCGATCCGGCAGAAGAGGCCGCAAAAAGGCTCGAAAAGCTTTTCAGGGACAAGAACTACAAGGCCCTCACCGAAACAAAGGAGATCAACAAGTTCATTGGACGGCTCAAAAAGGCAAAGATGTTCTGCTTCGACACCGAAACCACCGGTCTCGACAAGTCGGACAAGGACCTTGTGGGCATCGCCTTTGCTATCAAGTCCGGAGAAGCCGTCTACGTTCCTTTTCCTGAGAAACAAGATGAGGCTCTGAAACTGGCTGAATCCTTCCGGGAGGTATTTGCCAATCCTGACATTGAAAAAACCGGGCAAAACCTTAAGTTTGACATCGGCGTGCTAAAACCTTATGGCATTGAGGTCATCGGCAGGCTTTTCGACACCATGCTGGCACATTACCTGCTGCAGCCCGACATGCGGCATAACATGGACATCCTGGCAGAGACCTACCTTGACTACAAACCTGTATCCATAGAACACCTTATCGGCAAGAAAGGCAAAAAACAGAAGAGCATGCGGAGCGTGCCCCTGGAAAAAGCCACCCCGTATGCCTGCGAGGATGCGGACATCACCCTGCAGCTCAGGGAAGTGTTTGAGCCCATGCTCAAGGAACACGCCCTGCTGGAGCTGTTTGAAAAAATGGAGGCCCCGCTGGTTCACGTGCTTGCCGAAATGGAAGATGCAGGTGTGCGCATCGACAAGAAAGCCCTCAATGATTATGCGGAAGTGCTGACCGAAAAAATCGAAGAGGTTGAAAAAGAGATATATGGGTGGGCTGGCACCCGGTTTAACATCGGTTCGCCCAAACAGCTTGGGGGGATCCTTTTCGACAAACTGAAGGTCGCCACCGGTGCCAAACGCACCAAAACAAAGCAATACAGTACCAGCGAAGATGTGCTGTCCAAGCTGAAGGACAAACACCCGGTCATCCCCAAAATTCTGGAGTACAGGTCGCTTACCAAGCTCAAGTCTACTTACGTGGATGCCCTGCCCAAACTGATATCAGAAAAAACCGGCCGTATTCACACGTCATTTAACCAGACGGTGGCCGCAACAGGACGTTTGTCATCGACCAACCCCAACCTGCAGAACATCCCCATCCGCACGGAAGAGGGCCGCCTGATCCGCAAGGCCTTTGTACCGCGTGACAAGGATCACACTCTGCTGGCTGCAGATTACAGCCAGATCGAGTTGCGTATCATCGCATCGCTGAGCGGCGATAAAGCGATGATGGAAGCCTTCCGGGAGGGGCTCGACATCCACACAGCCACCGCAGCCAGGGTATTTGAAGTATCCCGTGATGATGTCACCAAAGAAATGCGCCGCAGCGCCAAAACGGTTAACTTCGGCATCGTTTACGGCATCTCCGCATTCGGTCTGTCGGAACGCCTTGAAGTCCCGCGATCGGAAGCCGCGGAAATCATCAATCAGTATTTCAACAAGTACCCCGGAATTAAAAAGTATATGGATCAAAACATTGCCTTTGCCCGGGAGCATGGGTATGTACAGACCATGATGGGCAGGAGGCGGTATATCCGCGACATCAACAGCGCAAACAGTGTTGTCCGCGGATATGCGGAGCGAAATGCCATCAATGCACCTGTTCAGGGCACTGCAGCCGACATGATCAAAATGGCTATGATAGCGATACACCAGGATATGGTAAAAAGGGACATGAAAAGCAAAATGATACTGCAGGTGCACGACGAACTGGTCTTCGATGCCCTCAAGGACGAAACAGACGAGCTAAAGGAACTGACAGAGGAGAAAATGAAGAACGCCCTCCCCCTTGACGTGCCGGTTGTGGTGGAGATGAATACCGGCAACAACTGGCTTGAAGCGCATTGATAAGCAATCGCTGGCAACAAAAAAACGCCGGATTCAACAGTCCGGCGTGTTTTTTTACCCCTCCAGTACGTTTTTATAATGCCGGAAACGCTCCAGTATCTCCGTTACATAATGATAGGGCTCGGAGCCCCTCGCATAGCCGTGGCGTACCACAGGGTCGCGATAGTATTTGGGGTCTGATTTGTTAAGGAGGAAATAATCCACATTGCCACGCCACACGTTCGGGTCCCGCCCGTATTTCTCGGCCAGACGCCTTGCATCGAGCACATGGCCGATGCCTGCATTGTACGAGGCAAGCACAAACTTGATCCTTTCGTCATCGTCAACGATCTCATCCTTAAGCCGTTCATCCAGCCATTTGAGATAACGGATGCCGGCAGCGATCTGATCATGCACTTTTGACTCTTCATTTACATTAAGAAAGCTTGCCGTACCCGGCATCAGCTGCATGATGCCAAAAGCGCCGGCCCAGGAAACCGCCGAAGGGTTAAAGCGCGACTCCTGGTAAGATAACGAAGCTATCAAACGCCAGTCCCATCCAATGATATCGGCATAACGCTTAAAATAATCATCAAAAACGGAAATATTCCCCCCTCCAAGGGAGTGAAGGTCGCTCCTGGCAATGAAAACACTCCTGGGGTTGTTATAATACCGGTCATATACCCTGGCAAACTGAGGGCCCTGCTTAAACTCCGACAGCCAGGCATTGAGCGTGTCGAGAAGCTGGTTCTCGCCTTTTCGCACAGCCCATGCCAGGTTTTGCTCAAAGCTGAGCGGTGTGCGCGTATCAATATTGGCAAAATAGATCTCATGCAGCCGTGCAATGTGGTCCTCACTCACTGTGAAGTCTATCTTTCCACGTGCCACCTCTTCTATAAGGGTTTCAACGTCTTCACTGCGCTCAACAATATGAATGCTGTCTCCAATTTCGTCCATGAGGTTGCGAAGCCTCGCGGAGTGAGCGGCATGCTTGCTGACATGGATGGTTTTCCCGGAAAGGTCAAGCTGCCGGCGGATCAATGCATCTTCAATGTCGGAAGAACGCATGCTGTACCATTGGTCAGGCTTGCGCTGCACCAGGACCTGTCTTGTGCGGGTATGAGGTTTTGAAAAATCAAGCTTTTCGCGACGCGATCCCGTCACCGCCAGGCTTTTGGCAACAATATCAGTGCTGCGCTCCTTCAGCAAACTGTGTAAACTTCTGTCCAGGTCGTTGGATATGGTCAATTCCAGGTCAACACCGAGGTGTGCGGCAAACTGCTGCAACAACTCAAGCTGAAAGCCCATAGGCTCTCCACGGTAAATAAAATAATTGGTGGAATTATACTCGGTAATGGCCCGGATATACCCACGGTCCAGGATGTGTTCCAGCTGTGTCGGTCTTTTCACGTCTTCGCCTGCCATCATATCATCATCCACGGCAAAATCCCGGATTGTTAACATGATCAATGCAAAAAGGAGAAGGGAAATGGCAACGAAGAGAAGGTTTCTTTTTCGTTGTTTACTCATGAATCAGATAATTCGTTCCTAAAAAAAGCCCACAAAGGTATAAAAAAATCATATTCAACAAATTTTTTCCGGTGCGTGACCGGCACCGGCCTCGTCAGGGCCCTGTTATATTTCTCGTCAGAGACTATGGACAACGTTATATTTTACGAAATGTTCAAAAAAATGTTGCAACCGGCAAAATTTAATGGGGCATATCTCTTCCACAGAAGTAAAAAAAGATGTAGGTTTGCGGAGTTTCATCATAATATACAATACGAAAAAGGCTGATAAAGTTAGTTTCCAGGAAATTAGCCGGATATACATCATGGCCTTGCAGTTCCCGGACATCTGGTTCACCGGCCTTTGCGGTTATACAGGTGCGTATTGACAAAATGATGCAGTGTACGCCAGCAGGAACCTGTAAAAGGGAACTGAGCTGGCCCATAATAATGAATACAGGTAAGAAGACAGGTAAAATATGTTTTTCAGGGATGTAATCGGGCAAAAAACCCTGGTAAAGAGATTGATCCGGCAAACGTCGGACAACCGGATAAGTCACGCACAATTGTTTCTGGGGACAGCCGACACAGGTGCGCTTCCCCTGGCCGTGGCCTACGCCCGCTTTATCCATTGCACCGGCAGGCAAACGGATGATGCCTGCGGGAAGTGCCTGTCGTGCATCAAGTATGATAAGCTCGGCCATCCCGACATTCATCATTTTTTTCCCTCTGCCCCAAACGACGAATTCAAAAAAGACGTCAGCAGCAAGCTGTTTACTGACAAGTGGCGCAGCCTGATCCTGGAAAACCCCTATTTCACCTACTACCAATGGCTGAGAAAGCTTGGTGTTGAAAACAAACAGGCCATCATCAGCGCCGAAGACTGTAACGATATTATCAGGCAGCTTGGAAGGAAGTCGTTTGAGAGCCCTTACAGGATCGTTCTTGTATACATGATAGAAAAGCTTTTTCACAGTGCAGCTCCCAAGCTGCTGAAAGTGCTGGAGGAACCTCCTCCGAACACCGTTTTTCTGCTGGTTTCCGAAAACAAAGACCGGATACTGAACACTATTCTGTCGCGGACACAAATTATAAAAATGCCCTTTCCGCAAGAGCAGGAGGTTTTGGACGCTTTAATCCACAAGTATGGCCTTCCGGCAGATAAGGCGAAACAGATCTCCTTCCTTTCAGGAGGAAGCATAACGGAAGCCCTGCGGCTAAGCCGCCAGGACGAAGAACATATGGCTGACTTTGAGTCTTTTCGTGAATGGATGAGACACTGCTTTCGAAACGACGCGGCAAAGATCTTAAAATGGGTGGAAATTACATCCAAGGGAGGCCGCGAAAAACAAAAGTCGTTTCTGCTCTATGGGTTAAAGGTATTCAGAATGTGTATGCTTTCCAACTATAAACTTCACAGCCTGGTGCGCCTGGAAGGGGAAGAACATAAATTCATCCAGGGGTTTGCACCTTTTGTTAACCACAAGAACACACTACAGATCGTGGGCGCTTTCAATGAGGCGATCACGCACCTGGAGCGCAATGCAAATCCGCGCATCCTTTTCACAGACCTTTCGTTTGATGTTGTCAGGCTCCTGCATGTTAAAACCTGAAAAGATCCGGTTTTTTCTTACCTTTGCAGGTTAGACGTCAATGAAATAAGATTACAACCATTTAACTGCCAAACCATTGGAAAAACATAACGAACAATCGTTTCTCTCCAGGGGCTGTTGTTCCGTGCCACAACCACATACACGCCAGCTGGATGTTTTCAGGCATTCATGCAACAAGCTGGACGCCTTCGATTGGCTTCAGAATATTAAACCGTCTGAAGTATACACCTCAGACGGCATTGTTGAAGTCAGGTTTAAAAACAGCCGGAAGGATTTTTTCAGGGCGGCACCTGACCTGGACCTCAAGGTGGGTGATATTGTTGCTGTTGAGGCCTCCCCCGGCCACGACATAGGCATCGTGACTCTCACAGGAGAGGTGGTGAAGCTCCAGATGAAAAGCAAAAAGGTAAAGCCTGACAGCGATGACCTGAAACGCGTGTACCGCAAGGCAAAAGTATCCGATATTGAAAAGTGGGTTACGGCCGTAAAACAGGAAGAGAGCACAATGTTCCGCTCAAGGGAGATCGCAGACTCATTGAACCTCGAGATGAAGATCAGCGATGTGGAATACCAGGGCGACCGGACAAAAGCAATTTTTTACTATACGGCCGACGACAGGGTCGACTTCCGGGAACTTATCCGCGTGCTTGCTGATGCTTTTGGCGTCAGAATAGAAATGCGACAGATCGGGATGAGGCAGGAAGCCAGCAGGCTCGGCGGAATAGGGCCTTGCGGCAGGGAGCTCTGTTGTGCCACCTGGCTGACAAAGTTTAAATCGGTATCCACAAACAGCGCGAGAACACAACAGCTGTCTTTAAACCCCCAAAAGCTGGCCGGACAATGCAGCAAACTGAAATGTTGCATTAACTATGAAAACAGCTGCTACCTGGATATTCTGAAAGACTTCCCGGATGTTGAAAAAGAGCTCGTCACAAAAAAAGGGACTGCCACATACCAGAAAATGGACGTGCTCAAAAAACAGATAGGCTATTCCTACAAGGACACTCCCAATCATATCGTGATGATATCGGTTGAGCGCGTCAACGAAATCCTCAGCCTGAATGCCGGTAACAAAAAACCAGACGATCTTGCTTTGGCTGAAAACATAAATGACGTAAACAACGATAACCTGTTCAACTCCGACAACAGCCTGGAAGACAGCCTGACCCGGTTTGACAAACCGCAAAAAAGAAAAAAATCACGCCGGCGTAAAAAGAAAAACAAATCCAACCAGAAAGAAACAAATTAAACTGAGGTTACTTACAGGTCCGCACCCGGCGGAGAAACGCAAATCCCGATGAAGAAAAGAAAAGTGCTGTTCTGGTTTTTTCTATCCTTCTGCATCCTTATGGTACTTTCTTCCTGCCGGCAGCGGGTAGTCTATCATAACATGCAATCTGTTGAAGATGAAAAGTGGGACAAGGAGCTGGAAAAGGTTTTTGACGTCCCTGTTTATGACACTCTGGCACTGCACGAGCTTTACATAGACATTCGTAACACCACGGATTACGATTACAGCAACCTGTATTTGTTTTTGGACATAGAATTTCCGGACGGCCTTGTGATACGTGACACTATTGAGTGTATCCTGGCACACAGGGATGGTCGATGGAAGGGAAGAGGCTTTGGCAGGATCAGGTCGCATCGTTTCCTTTTCAGGGATGATGTGTGGTTTCCTGAGCAGGGAACCTACTATTTCAGGGTTACCCATGGCATGCGGTACGATACGCTGACCGGAATTTCTGATGTTGGGCTTCGTATAGAGAGAAAATAAAATAATTGTCAGGACGCAACGTTTTTTTACAAACCATAATTATCAGCCATGAGCGACATCTCATCGAAAAAGCGAAAATACACCAGGGTTTTCTGGCTGCTTTTTGCCACCCCTTTTGTGCTTGTATTTTTGCTTTTTTTCTCCATATCCGTAGGGTTATGGGGTTTTATGCCTTCGTTTGAGGAGCTTGAGAACCCCAAAAGCAACCTTGCCAGTGAGATTTATTCGGCAGACGGTGAGCTGCTGGGCACTTTCTATATCCATAACCGCTCCAATGTAGAGTACGAAGATATTTCGCCAAATATGGTTTATGCGCTGCTTGCCGCCGAAGACATCAGGTTTCACTACCACTCAGGGGTAGATATCCGCAGTGTTTTCAGGGTGTTGTTTCGCAATATCATCGGGGGTCAGCGCAGTGCCGGCGGTGGAAGTACACTCAGCCAGCAGCTGGCAAAAAACCTCTTCCCCAGGATTGAAAACCCTTCCATGTTTGAAATTGCCATCATCAAATTCAAGGAATGGGTTACGGCCGCGCGACTGGAGCGCAGCTATACCAAGGAGGAGATCGTAGCTATGTACCTCAACACGGTTGACTTTGGGAGCCACGCCTTCGGAATAAAGTCGGCCGCCAAGACCTATTTCAACACCACCCCGGGCGAACTTACCGTAGAGGAGTCGGCGCTGCTGGTAGGGTTGCTGAAAGCCCCCTCGTGGTACCACCCCGTTCGGAACCCCGAAAGGGCGTTTAACCGCAGGCAGGTGGTGCTCAGGCAAATGGCCAGGTACCAGTACATCACTCCCGCTGAACTCGACTCCGTGCAGTCCATCCCGCTCGACATGTCTGAATTCCGGGTGCAGGACCATCATACGGGTATAGCCACCTATTTCAGGGAACAGCTTCGCATGGAGCTGAGAAGATGGAGCAGGACCACCATGAAGCCCGATGGCACCCCGTATGACATCTACCGCGACGGATTGAAAATATATACTACCATCGACTCGCGCATGCAAAAATATGCAGAGGAAGCGGTAAGAGAGCACATGGGCAACTACCTGCAACCCGAATTTTTCAATCACTGGTCCGGGTACACCAACGCTCCCTACGATGTTAATCTTACAAGGCAACAGGTACAGGAAAATATTAACCGCACAATACGACGGTCGGACCGGTTTCGCAGTTTGCGGCAACAAGGCCTTTCGGAGGAAGAAATCCTCGACAACTTCAAAGAGCCCGTTCCCATGAGGGTCTTTTCCTGGGAAGGAGACATCGACACCATCATGTCGCCTCTTGACTCCATATGGTACTACAAGCATTTCCTTCATGCGGGCATGATGTCTGTGGAACCACAAACAGGTCATATAAAGGCGTATGTTGGCGGCATTGATTTTTCTCACTTCAAATATGATCATGCCATGGGCAGCAGGCGTCAGGTAGGTTCTGTTTTTAAGCCTTTCCTCTATACGCTGGCCATGCAGGAAGGAGAGTTCGGGCCTTGCACCAAAATCCCCAACACCCCGGTAAGCTTTGAGTTGTATGACGGCACCCTGTGGACGCCGAGCAATGCCAGCGACACCCGGGAAGGCGAAATGGTCACGCTGCAGTGGGCGCTGGCCAACTCGGTAAATTACGTGTCAGCCTTCCTGATGAAAAGATATTCGCCCGAGGCCCTCATACGGCTTGTCAGGCGGCTGGGGATAAACAGCCCCATTGACCCCGTATATGCCATTGCCCTGGGCACGCCGGATTTGTCGCTGTATGAGATCATAGGCGCCAATGCGGCGTTTGCCAACAAAGGGGTATACATAGAGCCCACTTTTATAACCCATATAGAGGATCAGGCGGGCAACCTTATCGAGGCCTTCGTGCCTGACCGGCAGGAGGCGATGAACGAAGAGACTGCCTGGCTGATGCTCGAGCTGATGAAGGGTGTTGTCTCAGAGGGTACAGGGCGCCGCCTGAGTTTCAGGTATGGCTTCGATCACCCTATCGCAGGTAAAACAGGTACGACACAGAGCAACTCCGACGGCTGGTTCGTAGGCATCACGCCTGACCTGGCCACCGCCGTCTGGGTGGGAGGAGAAGACAGGGGCATACGCTTTCGCTCCCTGAGCCTGGGCCAGGGCGCCAACACCGCCCTCCCTATATGGGCCAAATATATGACCCGGCTCTATGATGATGATGGCATTGAGGTAAGTATGGATGATTTCGAACCGCCCCTGAATCCCCCTTCGATAGAAACCGACTGTTCCCGCCTGGAAGAGTCAGAGTCGCCAAGAGATTATTTCCGTCGCGAAATATTCTGAAAGAAGAAAAACCACATCTACCCATCTGCTGATCTATGAAAAAACCATATGTTTTGCTGCTCTCTTCCCTATTACTGGCCCTGGTAAGCTTCGTGGCCGGCAGCACCCTGCGCGCAAGCGATATTGCCATCGGGCACTGGCGCCACCACCTTCCCAACAACACAATCACACGACTGGCAGAAACCGGCAAATACATTGTCGGGGCTACCCCCTATGGCATGGTGGCCTTTAATAAAGCCGACAACAGCATGAAGCGGATCAACAAGGTGGATGG
>SL_5KL_010_SEDDRAFT_10000511_pt1 | contig 24813 bp, 22 predicted proteins | sample SodLakKL_010_SED_FD_9118 | JGI IMG/M metagenome (IMG submission 9118) | reverse complement strand
GTTGAACCAGGGAGATTCCCTGCCCTTTTATGATATATTCGCTCCCATGGGAGATGTGGAAATGGAGTTCACCCTGGAAGAAGCCCGGGACTTCATTATAAACAACATTAGCAGCTTTAGCCCGGAAATGGCCGAACTATACCAGCAAGCCTTCTCCGAAAACTGGATAGATAGTGAGCCCCGTGATGGCAAGAGAGGTGGAGCCTTTTGTTTTAACATTCACCCCATTGGAGAAAGTAGGATCTTATGTAATTTTACCGGCAGCTTTAATGATATGACCACTTTAGCCCATGAGCTGGGTCATGCCTATCACGGGCACTGTTTGACTGAAGAGAGTATTATCAATGCCAGTTATCCAATGCCCCTGGCTGAGACAGCATCCATCTTCAGTGAAACTATAGTAACCAATGCCGCAAGGAAAGAGGCCGATCCCGAACAGGCCTTTGCCATTCTGGAAAACAAGATCAGCCAGGCCGGGCAGGTAATCGTAGATATATACAGCCGCTTTATTTTTGAAAACAATCTTTTTGCAAAAAGAAAACAGGCCTCTTTAAGCGTTGGTGAATTAAAAGATATGATGATCAGCGCCCAGCAGGAAGCTTATGGCGAAGCATTAAACCACAATTATTTGCATCCTTATGCCTGGTTGAATAAACCCCATTATTACCTGGCCGAGAATAACTATTACAACTTTCCCTACGCTTTCGGTCTACTATTTGGGCTGGGAGTTTATGCGCTTTACTTGGAACAAGGCAGAGGCTTTTCAGCAGATTATATCAAGCTGCTTAAAACCACTGGCAAAAACGAGGTTGATCAAGTTGCCGAAATGATTGGCATAAAGCTTGATTCACCCGAATTCTGGAACAATTCCCTGGCAGTAATCAAAAAAGACATCGCAGATTTCCAGGAACTGGCCATGAATAGATTGGGTTAAGCCTCTGATCAACAGCGGGATTCAAGTTCATCAACCCAACCTGGCCGATTGTAGGTGTGCAGGCTGATAAACAGCAACAATTTACAAACTTTTAAGGTCGTTTTCCAGTTCACCTATCCCGGATATGCTTACTTTAAAAACATCCCCTTTCTCCATGGGGCCAATGCCGGATGGTGTTCCGGTCATTATGACATCTCCGGGCAATAAAGTCATACAGTGAGATATGTAGTGAATTAAATAGTCAACGGTAAAAACATGGTCGGCAGTAAAACCATCTTGAACTAATTTACCGTTTAAATATCCAGAAACTTGCAGGCTCTCCGGATTATCTAGGCCTGTTTCTATCCATGGACCCAGGGGAGCAAAGGTATCAAAACTCTTTGAATAAGTCCACTGGCCATCTTTTGGCTGTAAATCCCTTGCGGTAATATCATTGGCACATGAGTAGCCAACAACATAGTCCAGGGCTTGAGCCCGATCAACACGATAACATTTTTTCCCGATAATAACTGCCAGCTCAGCTTCATAGTCAACTCGTTTGCTCTGTGGCGGGTAAAGTATAGATTCTTTATGACCGATTACCGCAGTAGAAGGTTTCATAAAAATGATTGGCTGCAGCGGTGCAGGCAAACCTAATTCTTCAGCATGGCTGCGGTAGTTTAAACCCAGGCATAAAACTTTACTGGGATATGATGAAGGAAGCAGCTTTATCTTTTCTAAAGGATAAGTATTACCAGAAAAGGTATAGTCTTTATCGATAACGTTGCCCAGAGAACCATTAATTTCCTCTACCATACCATTTTTAATCATTCCATAACTGGTTTTTTGTTCATAAGCAAACCTCAGCAATTTCACAAGCAATTCCTCCCGGCCGGCAAGATATCAGTTGATCCACCCATAAATATATCGATACCAAAAAATAGAATAATGGGCCTGAACAATAGTTTATTTAGTGCTTACGTTCATTATGATATGAACTTGAATTCTAGAGATCAAAAGAGTGAATCAGACCGAGGGCATACTGCATTATTAGCGCTACGTCCCGAATATCGACCTTGCCGTCACCATTTACATCAGCAGCCTTTAACTGATTCTCGTTTAACACTCTTGTGTTTAAAACTCCCTGCATAACCATTGATACATCCTGAACATCAATACGGCTGTCATCATTGATATCACCGGGCATAAAATTAGTTGATCTATTCTTGTCAGGTTCCAAGTCAGGATTTGGGGCGGGATCTGCTTCTTTCTCGGGCTCGGGTTCCGGTTCCGGTTCAGCTTCAGGTTCCGGTTCCGGCTCGGATTCCGGCTCAGGCTCGGATTCCGGTTCAGGAGCAGGTTTATTATCCGGCTCTTTATCGGAGTCCGGATCAGGAGCTTGATCCGGTTCGGAGTCGGGATCAGGATCGTCACCTGGATCGTTAGTCGGATCATTAGTAGTTACCGCTTCCAGGTAGGTTTCTGCCAGCCAACCCCGTTCAACATCACCATTCCGAACCACTTCTGCATACCACCAGTAGTGGTATTCAGTCCTGCTTCCGGGGCGCGGTGCATAAATTCCATTACTAACATGTTCTTTAACCTCAACAATAGTGTATTTCGGTAATTGTACAGGACGCTTGTTAACTCCTTCAAGACGAAAATTCAAGCTGTAGGCAGTTGTCTTAACAATTTCACCAGGAGAAAAGCGGTTTGATCGCTTATTTCCTTCAGGAACAATAATAAAAGCAGTGGGCCACTTGCTGTCACCGGGATTAATTATATAGGTGTTGTAAGCATTTCCACTGCTGCTTGAATCGGAAACCAGGATTGAACCATCTTCCTTAACAGCTTCAACCACCCCGACATGGCCTAATCTGCTGCCAAAATAGGCATCGCTATCCCAAAAAGCAATCGAGGCAGCTTCCGGATTATCTTTCACTACAGCTCCATTGGCAGCTGCTTCAGCCCAGTTTGCAGCATTAAACCACATAGTATCTAAAGCTATTTTGCAGTACCCCAGCTGCATCATCCTGCCGTGAGCATACCAGGTGCAGTTTGCCCCTTTAAAAGGAAAAGGATTTAAAATAGTGTAATCAGGCAAATAAGGCCATTCTTCAAATTCTTCCCGGGTTAAAACCTGGCATTCTCCGCCTGCAGCTATCGAAAAGCAGAGCACTATCAGACAAACTGTGCCAATAATCCTCGCCATCTTTTTCATAGAACACTGTCCTTTCTTAACCCGGAACCAGGTTTATCACAGGATTAATACCAGCCGAACCAGAAAACCACAAAATCAAAACAATAAGGAAGGAAACTCTTTCAATCCAGTTACTATCTGACCGTTTATAAACCTACTAGCTCTCATTTGGGGAAATTCTGGACAAGAATTATTCCATTTTTCCACTTTTTATAGAAATCCTTAGTATTTTCTATATACTACCATAAATTATAATAAAATCAAGGACCGGCTGGATCTGCTGGATTTGCTTGTGGGATCGTCTATGATAATTGTTTATCGACTGTCATCATATTCACCAAACCGCTAAAAGACGGATTCCGGTTTGCAATAGATAAAACCAATAAAAATAGGCCAGTTTTGACGTACAGCTAACTGCTTTGATATTATCTAGGCATGCTATAATGAAACGCCAGATAATATTATTAGATAAGGAGCGTGATCTATTGAAAATTACCAAGCTAATTGCCTGGTTTGGACTGCTGGCAATGGTTGCTGTGCTTATGTATGGTTTTATTATTGGGGATTTCAGCAGAGATGGCGCTGAATTACTGGCCAACCCCTGGGGCATTGTTTCTATTGTTGACCTCTATGTGGGTTTCATTCTTTTTTCGATCTGGATTGCCTTTCGAGAAATGAATAAACCCCTGGCAGCCATTTGGATTGTCATGATGATGGTTTTTGGTTTTTTAACTGCTTCTGTTTACATTGTATTCAACCTGTATCAAAGCAAGGGAGACTGGCCCACTTTTTTCCTGGGAGCTCGTAAAGCAGAGTTTCTCGGCAGAGAAGGGTAAATCAGGCCGGTATATCTTTAAACTGAAAGGATCACATGGTTGGAAGCAAAGAGTAGAGAAATAATGGAGGAATTGAAATCCGTTGTGTCGGGCAAGACATTTGATGCCTTGCTGCCGCCCCTGGTTTTTGTGATCATCAATGCAGCATTCGGGCTGGATATTTCGATCATAGCAGCCCTTGGACTGGCCGTTCTTTTAGGGGCCGTCCGGCTTATACGCAAACACAACTTTTTATACGCCCTGGGTGGTTTATTGGGTGTTGGCCTGGCCTCAGGCTTAGCTTACCTCACACGTAGTGCTGCCGGCTATTTCATTCCGGCTATAATCAGCAGTGCTTTACTCTTATTACTGGCCCTGGCCAGTATTCTTATCGACAAACCCCTTGCTGCCTGGGCCAGTCATTTGATGAGGGGGTGGCCCCTTGATTGGTTCTGGCGTAAAGACATAAAACCGGCCTACCGGGAAGTAACCTGGTTCTGGACAGCATTAATTATGATGCGTTTGATCATCCAGGTTGTCCTTTTTCAAAGTGGAGATCCGGCCAGGCTGGCCTGGGCCAATGCCCTGCTGGGCTGGCCGGTCATTATTGCCGTCCTGGTCCTCAGTTATTTATATGGTATGCGGCGCCTAAACAACCTGGGCGGTCCCGGAGTGGAAGAATACAGGACAGGAAAAGATCCCCCCTGGCAGGGCCAAACCCGGGGCTTTTAAATGATAAATAAAGACATAAGCTAGATTTTTGTACCTCTGTGTCAATCAATATTAAACTCTTGCTCAAGGAGGAATAATGATGGAACTGTTAAAGAAGCTTACCGAGACTCCCGGAATTGCGGGTAGAGAAGAAAGAATCAGTGAAGTGGTAAAAAAAGAGATGGAGGAAATTTGCGATGAAGTCCGCTCTGATGCCCTGGGAAACCTGATCGGTTTGAAAAAGGGCAGCGGTAACGGAAAGATCATGCTGGCAGGCCACATGGATGAAATCGGCTTTATAGTAAAACATATCGATGATAAGGGATTCATTCGTCTGCAGCCGGTGGGCGGCTTCGATCCCCGGACCCTCATGGGTCAAAGAGTAGTAGTCCACGGTAAGGAAGACCTGATCGGAAACCTGGCTCCTGCTACCAGCCCCGTTCACATTCTTACAGAAGAAGAAAAGAAAAAACAGCTGCAGATAAAGGACTTCTTTGTAGACCTTGGCCTGCCCCCTGAGCAGGTCAAGGAAATGGTTGAAATGGGTGACCCGGTTACGCTCAGGCAGGAGTTCGTACAGGTTGGAAACTCTTTCAGCAATAAAGCCATGGATGACCGGGTGGGAGTCCTGGTTATGCTGGAGGCAGCAAGAAAACTAAAACAGCATCAGGCCAATATTTACCTTGCAGCCACCGTCCAGGAAGAGGTTGGCCTCAGGGGCGCATTAACATCCGCTTACGGCATTGTCCCGGACCTTGGCATAGCCCTGGATGTAACCCTTGCGGCAGATTATCCGGGCGCTCAAGAACCGGAGTACGTAACCCGCCTTGGAGAAGGAGTAGCCATAAAAATTATGGATTCCGCTTCTATCTCCGACCACAAGCTGGTAAAAAGATTAAAAGAAATTGCCCGGGAAGAAGAAATACCCTACCAGATGGAGATTCTTCCCCGCGGCGGTACTGATGCCGGGGCCATCCAGAAAACCCAGGCCGGGGTGCCTGTAGCCACCTTATCTGTCCCCTGCCGCTATGTGCACACTGTTAACGAAATGGTCAGCCAAAAAGATTTGGAAGCAACTATAAACCTGCTGGCTTCTTTCCTGAGTACAACTGATCCGGAGAATTTAACCTCTAAAAACAACTAAGCAGCTGGGTTTCATAGAATCAACCCTAAAAACATCCTTTACGGCCCACATGGGCCGAAAGGATGTTTTTATTATGGTGCCCGGGAGCATAGTTGAACCCAAAAAACCGGTCGTAATTTTGCTCTTTATGAGTAAATAGCACTATTAAAATGCAGCGCCTGCCTCCTTCAATATGTTATAATTATGATCATTTACTTGTTAAATTAACTTGTAGAAGGTGAATTAAATATACTGTATCAATTGCGGGCAAAAAGTGGTTAAAGGGTCTGTGCTCTGCTGTGCCTGTGGTTTCAATATAAAACCTGGGATTGCTGGAACTGAGGCGGCTGACAATAATTATTTATTAGACAAGCCTTTTTATATCATCTCTCTTATTAGCGGACTGCTTTTAACTGCCCTTGCTGTATTTTTGGCCCTGAGCTCTCTAATTTCAGATCCCTTATTCAGTATTATTATGTTCATAATTGCCCTATGCATCTTAATATTCGCTGCTTTGGTCTCTTTTATTTATGTTTACAGCTCCTGGTTACTGATTCAAAACGATTCTTCAAGAACCACACCGGGTAAGGCAGGCGGCTTGCTTTTTATTCCTGTTTTTAACCTGTATTGGGTTTTTCAAGCAATCTGGGGTTTTGCCATAGACTACAACCGGTATCTGCAAAAATTTTATCCTGATGAACCTAAGCTTCCGGAAAAACCTTTTTTAGCTTTCTCCATTCTAGTTGTCTTAATACCACTGTTTATCTTTATACCTGTTATCAGCTTATTGCTGGGCCTTATATGCTGGCTGTTTTTTATTTATTTAATCATACTAACCTGCAATACCACCGGGGCAATCACCGGTTCATCCAGATCATATACAGAAACTGGCACCGAAGCAAATCCGATCAAAAGCAACAAAAACAGGGCAGTAATGTATTTATCATCGCTTAAAGCAAATAAGCTGAGGTTAGGCGGAACAATATTTGTTGCTATCGTCATCATCACGTTTGTTTTCACTGCCTTAATTCCCAGAAGTAATTTTCAGGTCAGCCGGTTTAGCGTTCCCAAACAAATAGCAGCGGGAGATCAATTGCTGATCACCGCCCATACAGAAAACAGAGGAAAAACAGCGGGGGTTTATAATTTAACTTTATTGATCGATGATAATAAGGTTAACTCCAAAAAGGTTAATTTAGATGCCCAAAGCAGTAAAAGAGTTGTATTCGATCTTACCGGCCAATATAAACCGGGTGACTACCTGGTTAATATTGGCATGGGCGCTTTTGAAATTGTCCAGGATAATCACCTGCAGTCTTTAAAAATTTTAAAACCGGCTGAATTTCACATAAATAACTTGCAGCTAACCCCGGATCAAATCGATCATAAAGAAGAAGTCCGGGTAACTGTTGAAGTTTTCAATACTGGCGAAATAGAAGACAGCATGACCCTGAACCTTATGATCAATGACAGGGTGGAAATTACCAGGGATATAAACTTAAAAGGTGAAACATCTATCATAAAAGAATTTACCCTGCAGATAGATGAACCTGGCCTCTATACAATATCTGCAAACGGAACCAGTGATATTCTGGAGGTATTGAAAATTGAGAGGCCCTCCAATGGGACAATGCTAGTTCGTGATTCAGGAGGCGGAAAAGGTATTTTAAGAATATCTAACCACCAAACGGCAGATATGGTTGTTATTTTAGTTGATCCAGACGAACCTGAAAAAGGTTTAATGGCTGCCTATGTTCATGCAGAAAATTCATATACCATGCGAGGCATCCGTGATGGCAATTATTTAATATATTACAGCAGTGGTGAAAACTGGGATGCTCATTCAAAACGCTTTACATACAACACCAGCTACAGGCGCTTTGAAGATATTATTGATTTCGAAACTAGTTATGTAAACGAAGGATATTATTATGGGACCTGGGAAATTAAATTAGGATCTGCTGAAGATAAAGGTGTGCCGAAGGTTACAGTTAATTACGATCAGTTCCCTTCATTAACTCCATAAATAAGACCATAAATGGATGCAAACCAGCCCACCTGCCATTGTATAAAAACGTTTGAGTAAAAGCAGCCAGGATTTTATCGCGCACTTTTACAGGAGTTTGCCTCTAAATAAAGAATTGTTATTAAAACAAAATTAAAAATCAAGGAGCATCTAAAAATGGCAGATGATCATCATCAATTACTGGAAAACATCTATAACCGGGCCTATGAATATGAAGGTAAATATGGAGCATGTCCGCAGGCTGTTTTGGCAGCTCTCCAGGATTTTTTCGGGAATATTGACGATTCAGTAATACAAGCAGTTCACTCCTTTGCCGGTGGTGGTGCGCTCTGCGGAGATGGCACCTGCGGAGCTCTGGTAGGAGGCACAGCTGCAATCAACAGCCAGTTTGGCAGAAAAAGAAGCGAGTTTGGTCAAAAAACGGCAAGCCGTCTCAAGGCATTTTCTTTTTCAAAAGAACTCCGCAATAAATTTGTGGAGGAGTTTGGCGGAGTTAGCTGCAGTGAGGTCCAAAAAAATGTCCTGGGCAGATCTTTCAACCTGTGGGACCCGGCAGATTATAAAAAGTTTGAAGAAGCCGGGGGCCATGATGATAAGTGTACAGATGTGGCAGGAAAAACTGCTCGCTGGGCAGCAGAAATTCTTCTTGAAAAAGGAGTGCCTCCCAAAATTTAATTAAAAGACCCTTCTCCCGGGAACTTTCAAGTTAGAGGCCTAAAAAATAAAGGCAAATGCTGTGATGCAGCATATACCATAACTATTGGCAGCCGATTGATGTTATTTTGCACATAAAAAAATTTATCTATTCAGGTGTTTTTAATTCGTAAATCTCTTTGATCCTGGCTTCTACCGAATCGATCTCTTTCTTAAGGAGTTCAGCCTGTTCTTTGAGATATTTCTTTTCATCTGCCTCCTTACCAGCATAATAACCCGGCCCGGGGTAACCTTTAACCCCGTAAAAACGAGGCCTCATGTAACCAGTACCAAGAAACCTGCGTCTGGTTCCCAGAGCAGCAAACCCCGGTAAAGGGTACCTGCTGCAATAACCGGCTCCCCTGCCGGTGCGTGGGTCATAGCCCACCGGTCCTGTACCGTCTCCTCCCGGCATTGAAATCCACCTCCTCACTATAACGGGTATATATCCATAATAAGCATACCAGCAGTTACAGGTATATGTCAATATCTTTTTCATGAACATAAAAGATGTGACAAATGTCATACCCGGTTATTACTGCATGCACTATTATTGCTGTCTGCTTCCGGATAAAATCATGATACAAAACAAGGATAAGGAGGAAACGTCATGATCGTGGAAATTAATAATCTGGTTAAACGTTACGGAGATAATTTAGCGGTAGATAATGTGAACCTGGCCATTAAGGAGGGTGAGATTTTCGGATTACTGGGACCCAATGGAGCAGGCAAAACCACAATTATCAACCTGCTGACAGGTCTGACCCGGTTCGGCAGTGGTGAAGTTAAAATTTTTAGTCATAAGATCAACGGGCATAATGGAAAAATAAAAAAACACATTGGGATCGTGCCCCAGGATATCGCCATATACGAGGACCTGACTGCCGCCGAAAATGTTACCATGTTTGGCAAATTATACGGCCTTAGCGGCAATGAATTACGAGAACGTGTCGGTCAGGCCCTGGCTTTCACCGGCCTGGATGAACGAGCCAAAGAGTTCCCTAAAAAGTTTTCCGGTGGCATGAAACGGCGGTTAAATATTGCCTGTGCCATTGTCCATCAACCCAGGTTGATCATCATGGATGAACCAACAGTAGGTATTGATCCCCAGTCACGGAAACATATCTTGAACTCGGTTCTTGAGCTTCATGAACAGGGATCTACTGTGATCTATACCTCCCACTACATGGAAGAAGTGGAACAATTGTGTTCACAGATTGCGATTATGGACCAGGGAAGAATAATTGCCAAAGGCACCAGGGAAGAACTGAAAGAGCTTGTTTCATCGGAAGAAAAAATAGATATTACCCTGACCGGTGCAAATTATACGCTGGTTGAAAAAATCACGAAAATACCTGAAGTGAAAGAATGCTCTCTTGGTGAGGATAAGCTGACTATACTGACAGCGAAGAACAGCGCCATCATCGGTCGGGTCATCGACATAATTACCGCCACCGGAGCAGATGTGCTGTCAATGGAAGTAGAAAAACCGACCCTGGAGAGTGTATTTTTAACACTTACCGGAAAAACTTTAAGGGATTAGAGGTGTATACCATGAAAAGAATATTGACCATCATCAAGTATATGTTTTTAAAAAACCTGCGAGATACCGGTAACACCCTGCTGCAGATGATAGTACTGCCTATTGCACTGATCCTGATCCTGGGCATGTCTCTCAGTCCGATATTTGAATACCGGGAACTAGACCCTACTTCTGTTGGATATTTAAACGAAGATGAGGGTTCGATGAGCGTTTACTTTGATCAGTTCCTTGAAATGCCCGAAATCAGCGAGCTTCTAAAGGTACACCAAATAGATTCCCTGGACCAGGGATTGGAAAGCCTGAAAAAAGGCGAACTTTCTGCCCTTATACACCTGGAAGCTGATTTCAGCGCAGAGGTCCTGTCAGGCGGCAATTCAGCCATTCATATTACCGGGCACCCGGAACGCGAGCTAAGGAAGGCGATAGTAGAAAACCTGGTGGAAGGTTTTGTCAGTGGCGCCAATGCCACCCGGGCCATGCTTGTCATGGGAGAAACTGAACCGGTCTACGCTTATACAACTGGTATTCTCGTCGACCACCCTGTTTCATCATCGGGATTAATGCCCGGTTCAATGGATTACTACGCCGTTACCATGCTGGTGATGATCATCATGTATGGAGCTCTTTATTCTTCCTTCGGCATGAGCGAGAGCTACCTGACCAATGTTGGCCAGCGCATCAAAACCACACCGATTTCCCGCAAGGAGCAGTATACCGGCCTGACCCTTTCCAGTGTTTTAATTGTCTACCTCCAGGTTTTGGTAATTTTAGCCTTTACCCACTTTGTATTCGGGGTCAACTGGGGCGATAACATTGTTATGATCATGCTGATCGCTTTTGTGCTGGTAGTTCTGGCCAATGGACTGGGAGTCATGGTCGCCATGGTGACCGGAAACGAAATGAAGTCTTCTAATTTGATCAATGCCTTTGTAGTCTTCAGCACATTTATTGCCGGCGGGTACTGGCCTATTAACCTGCCCGGCCTGCTTAATTATATCCGTTATCTATCCCCCAATTACCTGGCCCAAACAGCAATTTTCAATACCATATATGACGGACCTGCCGACCAGGTTATCCTGATGCTGGCAGGCATGCTGACCATGATCATAGCATGCTTTATGATTGCTATGATCGCAGAAAGGAGAGCTGTAAAATGACTGTGTTTTCTTATACCATGAAGCAACTTCTTCGCAAAAAGCTGTCTCTAGTATTGATCCTTGTAGTACCCGCTCTGGCAGTTGGAGTAATGTTTGGTTTTGGATTGACCGGAGCCTCAAATTTAGCGATCGGTATAGTCGATCATGATAACACCCAATTAACAGAATTGCTGTCAGATTTCCTGGGCGAGAGTTCTGCCTTGAACAGCCTGGAAGAGACAGACATTAAGAATGCCCTGGCCGGCGGCGGTACAGATTACGTTTTAGTTATCGATTCCGGCTTTACCGAAAAGTTGATCAATAATCAAAATCCCTCTATCAGGGGGTATGGGATCCAGGAAACCAATACCTCCCGTCCCGTTAAAGTAAAAGTGGACAGTTTCTTAAGCGCTGCCCACAATTTGGCAAAAATAGCCGGGAATGAAGCAGCTTTTTACCGGGGCATGGAAAGCTACACTGCCGGCAGTTTCAGTGTAAATGTCCAATCTTACGGTGAAGCAGACCAAAACGTGAATAAAATACTGAGCGGCATGGGTTTGCTGGCTATGAGCATGATGTTTTTATCGATCATGACTGCTCTAAACCTGCTCGAGGAAAAAAAGAATCATACTTTCTTCAGAGTATTAATCTCCCCTATTTCACTCAAATCATACATGCTTCAGAAAATACTCTGTTTCCTGGTTTTATTTCTGGTCATGATCACTTTTGCACTGCTGTCATTCCGGTTTTTGTTTGAAATATACCTGGGACCGTCACCTGTGAATCTTTTTATAGTTCTGGCAGTATTTGCCCTGCTTTGTATAGCAATGAGTGTTGCTTTGGCCTCGCTGACCCGGACTTCTCAACAGTTAGGAACCGCTGCTACCCTGACAATTATGCCTTTGTCAATGCTGGGCGGACTCTTTTGGCCCCGGGAGATCATGCCTGAAATCCTGCAGGACATCGGCCAGTTTTTACCCACTACCTGGTTGGTAAATGCAGCCGGTACTGTTGTGCTGGGTAATCCGATCAATGATGCGCTTCCGGCCCTGGCCATCCTGATCGGATACACCCTGGTCTTCTTTTTACTGGGCACCTGGAGCAAAAAAGACATTGCCAGGTAGGCAGATAAACCTGAATTGTGAACTGGTAAATATCCTGGCAGCCGGCCCGCAATGGTCCCGGTTGCCAGTTATTATTAGCAGCATAATCGAAGTCCGCCTTTAGAGTTTTCGCCAGGGCTTGGCAGTTTTCACCGGATGACATAAAATGAAGGAAACAACTATGAGGTAAAAGGCATGGGTTACATTATTAAAGGGCTGGCTATCCTGTCGGTAATAATCTTATATATCCTGGACTCAGCCATTGAACCGCTGGTGGTAATGGGCCTGCTGTTGATTATGGCCCTGTGGATATACCGGGAAAAGTATGCCAGTTTGCCTTTGCTGATGGTTGTGGAGTATATAGTAATTATTTTCCTCAGTTTCCTCAATCCAATTTCTATGCTTATGTGCTCTGTCCTGGCCTATGATCTAATGAGGCTGGGACTGTACTGGTTTCCGGCGCTGCTTTTTCCGGGTGGTTTTTTCTTTTTTTCTGGCCAATTACTCGCTTTTTTCTCGGTATTACTAATTCTCAGCACTCTGAGCGGTTACCTGAACTACCGTCTGATCCAGAAGGAAAAATCTTTCCAAGAAATCTATGACCGGGAACGCAGAAGTCGATATTCCCTGGAAGAAGCCAGGGCAAAACTGATGAACTCAGCCCGGGAGGAAGTTCACCTGGCAGAAGCACGGGAACGCAACCGGATTGCCCGGGACATTCACGATCATATTGGTCATAATTTAGCCGGCATTTTGCTTCAGCTCCAGGTGATGAAAAAGGTCCAGGCAAAAGACCCCGAGCAGGCCCAGAAACTACTGGCACAGTCCATAAACGGCTTAGCTGAAGCTGTGGAAATTATGCGTGATACAGTCCATAATATTAAGCCAAAGGAAGTGATGAACCTGGATTATATCAAAAAAATCATCGCTAATTTCAAGTATTGCCAGGTTGATTTTAAGCATTACGGGGATATTTTATCCCTTTCAGCTGATTATACGGGAATCATATCTTCCATTCTCAAGGAGGCACTGACCAATATTAACCGCCATTCGAATGCTACCCTGGTCAAAATAGAGCTGGACATCAGGGAGAAGATCGTCCGGCTTCACATCACTGACAACGGACAGGGTTGTGATTCTGTCCGGGAAGGAATGGGGATCAGCGGAATGAAAGAACGTGTTCACAATGCCGGTGGGAGTTTAACCATTAATGCAAAAGACGGTTTTTCCATTGTTTGTGTTTTGCCCAGGGCAGAAAATAAAGGAGGCAGGGTTCTTGAAAGTGCTCGTGGTTGATGATGATGCTTTGATCAGGGACAGCCTTGAATTGCTGCTGGCAATGGAAGAAGATATTGAAGTAATTGGGACTGCTGCCAATGGCCAGGCCGCCCTGGAGTTATGCAAAAAAACTCCTCCGGATATTGTTCTGATGGATATTCGCATGCCGGTAATGGATGGAGTTTTAGGTACTAAAGTGATAAAAGAACAATTCCCAAAAGTCAACGTGGTTATTTTAACAACATTCCGTGATGATGAATACATTAAGATGGCCATAAAAAACGGGGCATCCGGCTATATTCTAAAAAGCCAGCAAGCCGAGAGTATTGTGGAATCGCTCAGGTCTGTAGCCGGGGGGAATACTGTACTGGGAAATGATGTTGCCTCTACCCTGTCCTCCATGTTTAAAGAAAACAAAATATCTAACCCGGCGGATTATCAACTAACTGACCGGGAAATGGAAATCATGGAACTGGTGGGAAACGGCCTTTCCAATAAGGAAATAGCTGCAAAACTATACCTGGGCGAAGGCACTGTCCGCAACTATATCGCCAGGCTTTTCGATAAACTCAAACTGCGGGATCGCACCCAGCTGGCCATCTTCTATTTAAAACACTTTCAATAAACATTATAATCATCCTGGTCTGCTCCGAAGTAAGCCAATAAAGCATTGCGGGCTCTATCATTCGATTGACCAATAATATGCTATATGAGCTGGCTGAGTTCTTTAACAGAAGGAAATACATAAGAAGCACTTAGATCTGAAGAATAATATTGTTCCGGTGATGTCTCTCCACTTAATACAAGTATTGTGGTTATTCCTGCATTTAGGCCAAGCCTGATATCAGTATATAAACGGTCGCCAACTATGGCTGTATTTTCTATACTCAACTGATATTTTTCACACAAGCTGTCGATGATATAGTGATTCGGCTTGCCAATAACAAGGGGGGATTCTCCGGTAGAAGCTTCAATAAACTTGATTATTGCGCCTGCATCAGGCATGTAGCTGCCTGAACCAATTGGACAGTTGTAATCCGGATGGGTGGCCAGATAATCCACCCTTTCACGAATATAGTCACATGCTTTCCATAATTTGTTATATGTCAGGGTGGTGTCAAAACCCACTACTACAAAATCAGGAGTGCCTTCACTAACCAGCTCAAAACCGGCCTGTATAAATTCCTCCTCTAACAAAGGTGTTCCCAGCAAAAAAATTTTAGCTCCCCGTTTATGCTTGTTTAGATAAATAGTTGTTGCTTCTCCCGAAGTAAATATATCCTCCGGGTTAACTTCTATCTTCATTTTTTTTAGCTTCTCCTGGTAACTGTATTTATTCTTAGAGCTGTTGTTAGTTATAAAGATTGATCGTTTGCCCTGTGCTGCGATTGTCTTTAGAAACTCCCGGGCGCCTTCAATCAGTTTATCTCCCAGGTATATTGTCCCATCCATATCCAGCAGGAAGCAGTCAATATCTTTGATCTTTTTCATTAATTTATCATCCGCCTTATTATCTTTTCATTTATTTAGCATTCAGGTATAATACCCACGAGTTGTTTTGTTTGATAAATTAATTTTTATACTAACCAAATTGCCGGGAGATGTTTATAATTCGTACCCTTAATGTTGCCCACCGGGGAGCATCTTCACTTGCCCCCGAAAATACAATTGCTTCTTTTGACAGGGCAGTCGAAATTGGTGCTGACGGAATTGAATTCGATGTTCAACTGAGTAAAGATAACGTACCGGTGGTTATTCATGATGAAAACCTGGAGCGCACCACCTCCGGCCGGGGTCCGGTTAAAGACTGCACTTTATTTGAGCTTAAAAAACTTGATGCCGGAAGCTGGTTTGACTCCCGGTTTGAAGGTGAAAAAATACCTGTTCTGGACGAAGTTTTAGATCGATACAAAGCAGATAACCTGCTGTTTAATATCGAATTAAAAAACAGTGAAACCGCTTACCCCGGTCTTGAAGAAGCGGTTCTGAAACTCATTGAGAAACATAAGTTTGAAGGCCGGGTAATAATCTCCTCTTTTAATCATGACAGCCTGGTTACCTGCCGCAAACATAATCCCGCCATCCGAACAGGCCTGATCTATGATCAAGAAATAAAAGAACCCTGGCACTATGCCCGCTCCCTGGGCTGTTATTCTGTTCACCCGCTGTTTTTTTTCCTGCAGTCCGAAGAAACAATCTCAGAGTTTAAAAGCCACAATTTGCCTCTTTTCCCCTGGATAGTTAATGATCCTTACCAAATGGAATTCTTTGTTTCACAGGATATTGAAGCAATCATTACCGATTATCCCCGGGAATTAAAAAAAATTATTGCGGGCAGCCGGGAAAAATAAGCATTAACCAATTAAATGATCACAGATCGCCTTTAACCTTCCTTACAAAATATGAATCTAATGACAATACTGGCCCCAAACCAGTAAGCTGCCGGTTAATATTGCATTTGCCCGTTAATAATGGATGTTACGTAAAATCCCTTCTGTCAAGATCTCCCGGTAGTATCACTCAGCTCTGATTCAACATTGTTAAGCTGCCTGGTACGAGCAATTTCCTCGGGATCCGCACCAAGGTACTTCTGACCGGCACGCAGCAGCAAAAAGCCTAAAGCATAAACAACAGCACCGGCAATAAACATACCCTGGTTGCCGATCAGATCCATCGCAGAACCGAGCACAAACGGCCCGATCATTTGACCGGTCATCGTGAACACATAGTAAAGCCCAATATAGTACCCAACCCGGTCACGACCGCCCAGGTCGGCAATTAAAGGCATCGCCTGTACATTAACCATGGCCCAGGCAAAACCGGCAAAAACAAAAATCACCCCGATAATCACCGGATTGCGCACAGGGATGGCAACCAGGAAAAAAACAGGCACAAGGGCCAGCCCCAAAAGCATGGCCGGGATCTTGCCAATGCGGGTGCCGATCCAGCCGGCAAGCAGGGCAAATACCAGAAACGACCCGGCAAAGGTGGTCAGGATAAAAGCAGCCCTGCCTTCGGTAAGCCCCAGTGTCTCCACTCCATAGATCGGAAACATGGCATCAAGACCGGCAAATCCGATAAAGTAGGTAAGCATGGCAGCAAGCACCAGAAGCTGTCCCCGGTAAGCGGGTTTAAATAACAATCTTATGCCTACGGCTGCTTCCCTGATCGGATTTTTTGCGGCAACCGGGGAGTTGTCGATATATGGCGGGTGACGATCGGACTTAAGCCACACAATCACCAGTGTAAAAAGCAAAATGACTGCGCCAATACCAAAAGTCAGGCGCGGGTCAATATCATAGAGCAGCGATAATCCGCCAAAAGCGATCAGGGTGCCCACCCCACCCATCAGGTTAATGATACCATTGGCAGCTGAGCGCCTCTCCGGCGGGGTATGGTCCGGCATCAGTGATATAACCGGCCCGCGATAGGAATGCATGGCCGCGGTAAAGGCCACCTCGGCTATAATCAGGGTCCACAACAGGGCAGCAGCATAAGGGATCGAAAAAAAGATCAGCGCTGCTGCCGGCAAAGCAACCAAAACAAATGGCAGCCTGCGTCCAAGCCTTGAATTAACCCGGTCAGACCAGGCCCCGATTACCGGAATTAATAAAAGCCCGATCAGGTTATCAGTACCCATCAACAGCCCGATCAGGGCCCGCGATTCAATAAACTCCCGATACATCAAGGGGAGAAAGGCATTGTAGGTGGTAAATGCCAGCTGAACTCCCAGAAAGCCAAATCCTATCCACCAGATCTTTGCATACGAAAAGCGTTGATCAGTTTTTCCTGTATTACCGTCATCCTGTCCGGCCTTGCCCGCCCATTGCATCTCTCTCATAAACATGCTCCTTTTAATATAATTATGTATTACCTCATATAATCTCTATCAGTTTCAATAATTGAGACTAATACTAAAACCAGTTCCGGGTCAAACTGGGTGCCGGCACATCTCTTAAATTCAGTGATAACCTCATCGGCAGACAAAGCCTTTTTATAAGGCCTTCCATTTGTCATAACCTCCAGGGCATCAGCTATAGCTGTGATACGGGCCAGCATAGGTATTTCTTTTTCCTTTAATCCCTGCGGATAACCCGCTCCGTCCCAGCGCTCGTGGTGTGCCAGAATATCTTCGGCCACGTGTGCAAACTCTTCCGTGGTTCGGGCAATCCTAAAGCCAATTTCGGGGTGTTCCTTGATCACCTCCCATTCTTCTGCCGTTAAAGAACCGGACTTGGTTAATATTTCTTCAGAGATATTAATTTTACCGATATCATGAAGAGTAATTAGAAGATCCAGCCTGTTCAGTTCAGAGTCTGGAAGCTCTATTCTGTTACCGATATCCTGCGCGATTTTTTGCATGCCCCGGGTATGAGTTTCAGTTTCGTAACTCTTTTCTTGCAGTGTTTTTAACAGTGCCCTTAGTATAGCGCTCTTTGTGCTGCGGTTCTCGGTCAGTTTTTGCTTGTACATGTTATCTTCTGCGAGTTTCAAGATTTCTGCCGGATTCATTGTTATGCTGGACCTGGCTGCAATTCCTAAAGCCATGGAAACTGGAACATCCTCCACATAAGCATTGCGGCACAAGTTAATGATCCTTTTACACATTGATCTCGCTGTTTTTTCTGTTGTCTGGGGCAGCAGAACAACAAATTCATCACCGCCCCAGCGGGCGATAATATCTTCTGCTCTGAACGATTTTCTTAAAATATCCGCGGCACACTTAAGCAGTTCGTCCCCTGTAGCATGGCTGTAGGTATCATTAACCAGTTTAAGGCCGTTCAAATCAGCCATGATAACTGCGAGGGGCAGCTGTTCTTCTGTGTTAAGACTGGCCATTTTCTCTTCCAGAAAGGTGCGGTTATAAAGACCTGTAAGCTTATCGTGGTAGCTCATGTAATGGATCTTTATCTCATTTTTTTGTCTGGCCAGGGCATTGGAGGTTATTTCAGCGAAAACTTTCAGAAGGTCTATTTCCCCTTTTGTAAAGTGTTTTTTTTCAATTACTGTATCAAGGCCGACATACCCGATATTCCTGCCTTCATAAAACAGGGGCAGTAAAATCAGGGATTTAATCCCCCGGGCCTCGAAATAAGCATGTATGATTTTTTTATCTGGCATATCTGCAACAGCAGGGATATGTACTATTTCACCTTGTCGGTGGATCTCTATAATCTCTCTTACATGATCAAAAGGAACATCCTGCTGGCTATTTATCAGGGGAGTTATTCCTTCTGCATACCACTCATGAGTAATACCGGTAACCTGACGGTTATAATCATGGTTGGTAATATAGGCACGATCCACCTTCGTAAATTTTCCAATGTCTTCCAGCATTTCATTTATAGCCTGATCGACATTTTCCAGGGGAATGTTGATGAAATAATTGGCCAGATTCATCAATAACTCCTGTAATGACTGCTGTTCCCGTAACGTCTCTTCAGCTTTTTTTCGATCAGTGATATCACGCACAATGGCCAGCAACCTGTACTCCCCCATTGGAGTAATTCTTGCCTCAAAATGCTTTAAACCGCTTAATACCTCCAGGGTATATTCTATTTGCTGTGGCTGTCCGGTTTCAACTGCTCTTTCGAAACATTGTAGAGATTGCTCAGCTATTTCCAGGGGTAGGACTTCACGAATTGATTTACCCATAAGCTGCTCTGGAGGAGCTGCCAAACTATCAATATCAGAAGTATAATAATCAAGGTATATCCCCTGACGATCAAAAATAAACATGATATCGGGAAAAGCGCTTAGAACTGCCCGGTTTCTTTCTTCGCTCTCCCGCAGCTGCCTCTCTGTTTGCTTAAACTCAGTAATATCGCGGCCAACTGCCTGGAATTCCTTAATATTACCCTGTTGATCATAAAAAGCACGATCAACCCAATGCTGCCAGCGAATTGTCTCATCAGGAAGCATTACCCTGTGTTCATACTCTACTACCGGGTTATCCGGTGATATCATCGCATGATGTTTATTCACAATGACCTGATCCTCAGGCGGAATTAACGAAGTAAACGGCCTGCCTAAGAGTTCTTCGGGCTCTTTATTAAAGTAACGGCAGTAAGCCTGGTTGACAAAGGTAAGCACACCATCGGCCCTGAACCGACATATCATCTCTGTCTGGTCTTCTACAACAGCTTTATAGCGATTTTCACTGGCAATCAACTTTTGTTCAGCCTGCTTATGTTCAGTGACATCTTCAAGTACTTCGAGCACTGAAACACTTCCATCGAGGTTGGTCAACCTGGTGGCACTTCCCTTAAGTATTAAATCCTGGTTTTCAATCACGTAACTGATTGATTCAGAAGAATCCTGCTGCAGAATATTGGAAATAGGACACCGGGCACAGGGGCTATTTTTACCCATTTGCTCATAGCAAATTTCACCTTTGGAGTCGCCATATAAATTCCGGGCGGCCCGGTTTAAAAACTCAAGGCGATAATCAGGGCTGCAGACGAGAATATACTGGTTCATGCTGTCAAATATCTGGAACAGGTAGTCATGTTCCTGTCTGATTTGACGGTTTTTTTCCTGCAAGGTAGTATTCAGATTTTGCATATGTAAACCCATGGTTCCCAGGCCGACGGCCAAACCAATCGTGCCATTAATCACATAACCCCAGGTGGCAACAAATAGCACTTCGTAACTAAAGGGATAGGTAAAAATAATCAGCCCTAAAAGTAAAACCAGGCTTCCTACCACCCTTTGAGAACCAACTTTTTGCTTGAGAAAACAGGCTCCGGCATTTAAATACAGCAGGCCTGAAAAACCAAAAACTGCAAGCTGCCATATTATTAAAGAGACTTCAAAAAAGTTCGACCCGATTATCAGAAGAAAAGCCAGGGCAGCGGCAACTTTCCAGAAAACCGGTTCCTGGAAATCAAGAAAAGCAAGGGCGGCCCGGTGAAAAAAATAGGCACCGGTAACCAGAATCAAGGCGTAATAAAGGAGCAAAGCCGGGAATTGTAAAAGAAAGAAATAGTAAAGCAGCATGTAAGCAACAGCAAAAACTCCCCATGAGACTGCCCAGAACTTCAGGTAATCACGCCGATCACCAAGGAAGAAAAAAACAAATATGAGGCATATCAAAAAACTGCTCGTAAAGTATATTAAGGAGACCAGTTCCATTGGATTGAACTGAAGAGAATTCACTTGACAATTCTCCTTTCCTGTTAAGCCTGTTCCTTTCATAAACTATAGATGGTTATTAAATTCTACCTTTCGGGTTTGATACCTGCATTAAATCCGGAAAAGACAGCCTGGTATACTGTCATTAATATAATAGATTATTGCCGTGATTATTATGGCAATTTAAGGTTTGACAGGAGAACTTTTAATATGTTAGGGTCGTGGCAAGATAAGAATATAATGGTTTTACCATATCTTTAAGCCTGTTTTAAAGGAGTTGTTTAAAACATGAAATCAGCGGGTAAGGTTTTATCGCTTACAGTGATTATAGTGACAATAGCATTATTATTAACCGGTTTTACAGCCGGTTCATCTGCTGATCAATCTTATAAAAGCTACGAACCTTTAACCGATCAAATATGGGCAGTTAAGATTGAAGTCGAACCGGGTGAATCAGGTCACCTGAGCCAGAGTTTTGAAGCGGCTTACGGAGCCTATGATGGTGCAGTAAAAGATGGGGCCACTGATCATGTCAAAGAGGATTCCTTTGGATTTGAACCAGGTGATAACAGTGATTTTGAAGTCGTAAAAGGAGAAGACTATGTTGGTAACTACTTCCATATAGAACAGAAGGCCGGTACCACGGGTGGCACAACAAAACGTTATATCGATATAAGCAGTCCCTGGTCCGGTGCTTACATCCATGAAGACATGAAGGTTGAAGGCGAAGCAGAAGTGGAAGAAACCTTCAAGATGGACAATTTGGAACCCGGCGAAGAAGTAATTAGCGATTGGCACGACTTATTTTAAAAGCATACTACTACTCTACAAGTTAGGGCATTAATAAAAGCATCTAACAGCAGTATTCTGCCACAGATAATTAGTAATCCAGTCCCCTAAAGGTCTGCAAGGTGTACCTCCAGGCCCTGTTTTTAATATACATTTTTAACCGGGCCTCATCCTGGAAAGAATGGTAGCTGCCTGTTCCATGGCCGAGGAAAATTCCTGAGCTTCTTTAAGCTCATTGATTTGCTCGATGCTTTGGTCAATCATTTCAACAGTCATCTCTTTGTCGGGATCAAAGGTAACACCTGCTCCTTCAACTACTGCTACCCGGCTAAAATATCCACCTCCGGCACTAAATATTTTACCGTTTTCTAAACAATTTTTTGAGCACAGCCAGGCCACCATGGGTGCAACATATTCCGGTTTAACATTACTGATCGCCTCTTCCGGCATAACGGTAAAAGTGAGCCTGGTTCCGGCAGTCGGCACAATCGTGTTGGCGTTAATATTATACCTGGCACCTTCCTGGGCAACGCAATTCATCATGCCGGCAATACCCATCTTTGCGCTACCGTAGTTCACCTGGCCAAAATTACCATAAAGGCCGGCTGATGAAGCAGTAGATACTATTCGCCCGTAAGCCTGTTCCTTCATGAAGGGATAAGCTGCTTTTGTACAAAAGAAAGTACCATCCAGGTGGACTGCAATAATTTTATGATAATCTTCGATCTGCATTTTAGCCAGGCTCTTATCCCTCAGTATTCCGGCATTGTTTATTAAAATATCCATCCGCCCAAAATTATCCACTGCAGTTTGGATTATTCTCTGGGCACTCTCCCACTCTGCCACGCTGTCATAATTCGCAACAGCTTCACCACCTGAAGCCTTAATTTCATCGACAACCATCTGAGCAGGGGTTGTATCTGCGCCCATTCCGTCAAAGCTTCCACCCAGATCGTTAACAACAACTTTTGCTCCGCGTTCGGCCAGCAGTAAAGCATAGGCTTTGCCCAGACCACCGCCGCTTCCGGTAATAACAGCGACCTGTCCATCAAAAGATATCTTGTTCATCCACAAATCCTCCTTTCTATCAAACCATTATGATGATAGAGTGCAAACTGATTATAACACTGGACAATATAAATCAGTAGATGGTAGGTCAATTTCATTTATATCACCTGAGCCTACCGGGTTACCCTTCAGCCCTGCATTGTTATTTGACTTTGCCTGATAAACCGGCAACCACCAGGTAGGTTTTGTAATAAAAACAAAAAGAAGCTTTTATTTATTCAACCAGCAAGTTATTAACCTTAACGAATAAATAGCGCACCGTAAAGCAAGGCAGTAATAATAATCAGGGGAGGCTGGACTTTAAATTTTTCGAGGAGAATAAAACTTGCCAGCGCGATCCCTGCAGTATGGTATAATCCTGTATCTATAAAGGAGTTAATGAAATAATTGTAAACCATAAGCGCCAGCATCGCCGCAACCACCGGCCTGACAAAGCTGGTTATTCGCTTTACCCGGGGATTATCTTTAAGCCGGTAGATAATCCCCAATAATATGATCATCAATACCATAGAAGGTATAATGCTGGATGCCAATCCAACCAGGGCTCCTGCTGCTCCGGCAATTTCATAACCTATAACCCCGGACATCTTGGTTATTAACGGCCCGGGAAGGGTGTTGGCAAAAGCCAATAATTCACCAAACTCACCGGCAGTCATCCAACCATAACGGTGCACAACTTCGTATTCTACCAGGGGTATATAGGCAGGAGCTCCACCATAACCAATAATACCGGGTATAAAAAAAGCCATGAATACCTGCCAGTATATCATGTTGACGGTTCCTTTCCTCTTCTGCTTTGAACCGGCAGCAATAGCGCAGCCAGGATAAAAAGAACAATAACTATTGCCGGATGAACTAAAGAAAACAGAAAAACCGGTATGACCAAAACAAAAATACCGGTTGTTCTCAAAAGCCCCATATCAACAGTAGAGTTTTTGAGAAAACCTTTCACCAGGATTCCCAGCATCACAGCAACTACAGGGATTACCCCCCTGCCCATCCCTTGAACCCAGGGAATATCTTTATAAGCAGAAAAAGTGGAAAACAGTAGAAGCATGGCCAGTGAAGAAGGGGAAATAAGGAATAACAGCGCCATAACCAGACCAGGACACCCGCCCTCTTTCCAGCCCACGAATCCGGCCATTTTTATCGATATTGGCCCGGGTAAAGTATTGGCAAAAGCTAGAACACTGCTAAATTCGCCATCTGTCATCCATCGATAATTTGTGACCACTTCCCTTTGAATCAGGGGAATATAAGCTGGTCCCCCCCCGAAACCCAAGACTCCTACTTTTAAAAAAATCCACAAAAGATCTAAGTAGACTCTGTAGTAAGCTCTCATTATGTATCCCCTAAATAGAATATTATCTTCCTGGTAAAATTAGCGGTTACATCTTGAAACTCCTTTTTTTAGAGTAGATTAGGATAAACCTCCGGGTAAAATTGAAATATTAACCAGGCAGTGTTATATTCTATTTAAATACTTTTGTTAAAAGAACAGGACGTTTAAGAATCGATGACCGAAGATAGTTTAACCAGGCTCAGGCAAAACATGGTTGAAACACAATTAAAACCCCGTGGCATAACAGATAAAAGGGTTTTAGATGCTTTTTACAAGGTGCCACGGCACATGTTTGTAAGCCCGGAACATCGTTACCAGGCCTATGAAGACCATCCGCTGCCCATTGACCGGGGACAGACCATTTCACAACCTTTCATTGTCGCTCTTATGACTCAATCTCTCGACTTAAAAGGGAATGAAACAGTTCTGGATATTGGAACCGGTTCTGGTTATCAGACAGCAGTACTGGCGGAAATGGTAAAACATGTTTACACAATTGAAAGATTTGAAGAGCTGTCTAAAACCGCTTCTGCAGTATTAACGAAGCTGGGTTATGAAAACATCAGCTATAAGGTTGGAGACGGCACTAAAGGATGGCCTGAAAAGGCCCCATTCGAAGGCATTCTTGTTGCAGCTGCTGCTTCCCGTATGCCGCCTTTGTTGCTGGAACAACTTTCCTTAAACAGTAAAATGGTTATTCCTGTCGGTGGCTCTCTTTACCAGGAAATGCTGGTTATCAGCAAAGACAGGCAGGGCAATAATAAAGAGCAAAAAATCACAGATTGCCGGTTTCTTCCCTTGATAGAGGAAAAAGAACATTAAACAAAGAGAAAACCGGAGCGGCAGCAATCTTATAAATGCCGGGAAAAAGGCCATTTATATCTGTTTACTCAAGGTGCAGGTGCTGATACCTTCCGGTCAGCCAGCCTGCAACCCCCG
>SL_5KL_010_SEDDRAFT_10000510_pt1 | contig 24830 bp, 20 predicted proteins | sample SodLakKL_010_SED_FD_9118 | JGI IMG/M metagenome (IMG submission 9118) | reverse complement strand
AGCCGGAAACAAATTTCTCCTGAGAATCCTGCCAATTATATTGATTGTTCTTGTTGTCCGTTGTCTTTATTTCCCAGATGAGCCCTGTGACATTGTCCCGGGTCATAATCCACTTTCCGTCATTGTCCGCGTGGGGCTCATCATCTGGAAGTTCTGCCCCGTCGTATCCCAGTTTCGTGTATGATCTGGGAAGCCTTGGCTGATAGTGAGCGTCCTGACCATAACGAAAATCACCAGGTTCAATGGTATCACAGGACACCGCATTATGGGATGTGTCATAACACATGGTCTGACCGGTATCCGGAAAGGGCTGATAGGCCGGGGCAAAGGAAGGTAAAACCAACAACACAGCCAGCAACATAAATCCCTGCAATACTCTGAACATTATTCCGCTCCTTTATGGATATTATTTATCTGTGATTGTTTTTTTGCGATAGAGAGGTGCAGGCAAAGCCATCAAAAACATTTAAGATCCCTTTTAAAACAGCAGCACCCATCCCCGCACTTAAGCGAAGATGGGCACATATATTCAAAGCCTGAATAACCAAGCTGACGTGGTAATATTAATGTCATGAAACCAGGCATCCAGCTGAAATATTTCAGGAGGACAGTTTTCTTTCATCCGCTGCTCAATAGATTATATGGATAGGGATGTATGTCGTAAATCTACTCACAAAATCAAAGGCGGGCTATGCCCGCAATTCAAGCAAGATATCATTGAACCGCCCCCGTGCACCTATCTTTATCAAAAACTTATCTGCTAAATTTCTTAGTGGTTCCATTACACCACAACAAGATAGGGCAGGGGGGCGGTTAGATTTTATAAAAGTATGCTCCAGCCGGATGAACCATAGCTTTTCGGTATGTTCCCTCCTAGTCATCCAGAAGCAGAGGCAACCAGGGCATGCCCATGGGGCAGAAGGGAGTATCAATCTCCCAGTCAGCCTGGGTCAATCCGGGGAGAATCCCGCCCAGAGTAGGATCATTGTCCAGTCCGTGCCCTACGGTGCCACTTACTGGATGGTTGCATTGATCGAATTCGGGCAGAAAATCCCGCAGGTCAAATGGCCCGTTGCCGTGATCGCCGAAGAATGGACTCAGGTTCAATTCAAAAGGATCATCTGGGTCGCCCAGTTCGGCCGCCTTACTATATGATTCAATCGAGGCTTTCAGTTCCTCAAGGTTATCCCGGAAAAATTTTTCATCTTCCTTGCTTTCCTGGTCCAGGGTTATCAGATATGCTTCGCTGGTTCTATTCCTGATAATATCTGAAGCTTGAATATAGTGGTGTATGGCGGCAAGCAAGGCATCTTTCGCTGAATTCAGCCTGTCCTGTGCCTCCTTTACCCGCATTAAAAAATCAGGGTAATCATCAAGCTGTTCATTGATGTATCTGCGGGGAAGTTCGCCTTCTCTCTCTTCGAGCTCCAGGGCGATGCTTACAATGTCTATGTCCAAATCATAAGCGGACTGGACATAGGCCACTACCTTGCTGGCATTTACCAGAGCCTTGTAGAGCAGCACCTCACCGTAGTCTACGGTGATGTCGACTACTTCGCCTGTTTCTTCTTTTTTGAGAACAGTGGAAAAACCGGGAGAAATTATGCCCAGCTTATCCAGGATGTGATCATGCAGATCCAGGTAGGGTCGGTAAAGATAGGTCTGCAGATCGGAAACGCTGGGATAGTCTTTGGGATCGGGCTCTTCAATCACATCATAAGCAGGACCTTCATGTAAATAACGTTCAAGCTTGGGACCTCTCAGCCCGAAAGCGTGAAAAATGTCTCCCAGATCCTCATCAGGCTTCAGGACAAAAGCGGCCAGGCTGGTTACCGAATAAAAAAGATTTGCTTCATGGTCGCCAAGTTTTTTTTCAAATTCGCTGTGCGCCTTGAGAAAATCTCCATAGGTCAGTTCATCGCTGAATAAAATTGCCCTGCCTTGTTTTACAGAAGCATAAGCACCGGAAGCAAGAAAGAGCAGCATTACCGCTCCCAGGACCATAACAACAGATTTCTTCATTTAACCCCTCCTTTTTTATAAGCAGACCAAACAAAAAACACATATCCAGATGCTGCTGCAGATAAGTGCTGCAGCCTGCATGTTGTGCCTTATCAGTCGAGCGATGCTGATAATGCGGTTGCCTGCCGGAAGATGATTTCAGTCCTTGATGAGTGCTCAACCGGGTTCAGGCGGATATCCAGGATTATTCCTTCTCCTTTGCTCCTTGCTTCAGGGTCTTCCAACACAAAACCGCCTGTTATTTCCAGATAAAAATCATCAGGATAAAAAATCAGGCGCCTGGTTTTCAGAGTTTTATCCTCTGACACGACTTCAACATTTCCAGTGAACTCAATGCCGGGTCCTGTCAGCCTTAATTCTGCGGATTCTGATGTGATTCTGGTGAGAACGGAGTTTCCATCTACAAGACTCAGGATTACTGGCTTAAGTGTAACTGAGGATATTCTGCCTGCGGCATGGGGAGGGAGCATTTTACTCAAATCGGGCAGTGACTGCTCATCAGGGGCATCTTCGCTTGATTCATGGCAGCAGCTGTAATCATTGCCCTGGTGCTGGAGGTGCAAAACAACATCTGCGTTGTCAAATACCCCCATGTTCACCAGACCCACTCGAAAAAAACCTATTTTTTTTCTTTGAATACTGAACCTGTCCGCTTTGAAGGAAATTGTCCTGTTCCCGTTATTAAAGCTTTCATAGTTCAAGTCTATCACTTCAAACAGGTGGGGGCTGTGGTCTATTTCAGGTTTATTCTTCCGGACATCCGTCCTGGGTGTAAAGTTATACATCATGCCTGCCAGGATAATGATCAGGGCTGAAAATGAAAAAAGCTTAAGAACTCTGAACATAAAGACTCATCTGGATATCTGTGGTTCAGATTCAGGCAGGCGTCCTGGTGCAGGCCTGTTCAGGTGCTTCAGAACACACAATATATTATTTGTATTACTTAAAATTAACGATTTGAATAAATTATAATTCGATTTTAATCAATCAATTTTTGATACAGCCTCTCGACAAATATTATAAAGGAAAGGATGAAGAGATGGTTTGAATTCCTATTGACCGGTCACCCTGAGTACCTCTTCAATGGAGGTTATACCCCGGACCACCTTGTCCCAGCCGTCGTCCCGCAAAAGAGTCATGCCCTGCTTGAGCCCAGTGTTGCGGATGGTGACCGCGCTTTTGTTTTTGAGAATCATTTCTCTTATGTCATCGGTTATGATCAGGAGTTCGAAAATGGCTGTGCGGTCCCGGTAACCGGTATTGGAACACCTGGGACACCCCACAGGCTGGTAAAGTTCGGCAGGTGATTGTTCGAGATGCTTTTGCAGACCGTATTTTTCGATTATGATTTCATCGGGCACAAAAGGCTTTTTGCAGTGCATGCACAGGATGCGCACCAGTCTCTGGGCCATGATCCCGATTATGGAAGCGGAAAGAAGATAGTCCTCAACCCCGATCTCCAGAAGCCTGGTGATGGCCCCGGAAGCGTCGTTGGTATGCAGGGTGGAGAATACCAGGTGACCGGTCAGGGCGGACTGGATGGCAATATCCGCGGTTTCCTTGTCCCTGATCTCTCCGATCAGGATCACATCCGGATCCTGTCTGACAATTGATCTGAGACCACCGGCAAAGGTCAGGCCGGCCTTGGGATTGACGTGAATCTGGTTGATACCATCCAGTTCGTATTCCACCGGGTCTTCAATGGTTACGATCTTTTTGGTAATGGAATTGATGGAGTTCAGGGCCGAATATAGGGTGGTTGTCTTGCCGCTTCCTGTGGGCCCGGTAACCAGGATTATCCCGTAGGGGGAGTGGATCAGTTCTTCAAAGAGCCTGTATTCCCTGGAAGGGAAGCCCAGGGATTCCAGGGAGAAGAACGTGCTGCTGCGGTCCAGGATGCGCATGACCACGCTTTCTCCGTAAACCGTGGGCAGACATGAAACCCTGATGTCGATGTTTTTCCCGGCGATCTTGGTCTTGATCCTCCCGTCCTGAGGGATGCGCCGCTCGGCAATATCCAGCCTGGACATTATCTTCAGCCTGGTATTCAAGGCCTGCTGCATATGCAAGGGCAGGGTCTGATGCTCCTGTAAAAGACCGTCACGGCGAAACCTGACAAGCACGCGATCTTCAAATGGTTCCACGTGAATATCGCTGGCACCTTCTTCCACCGCGCTGGTGAGAACCTGGTTGACCTTTTTGATTACCGGTGCTTCAGACGCCAGATCTCTTAAATGCTCCAGATCCTCAAAATCATATGCTGACTCAACCGGCTCCTCCCCGGATTCGTCCCCGCCCTTCCTGGCCTTTTGATCTTCCTGAAAATACTGCCCAATCCAGTGTCTTATCTTTTCCTTTCTGGATACGTATATGGAAATTTTTCTGCCTGGATAGAGCTTTTTAAGGGTATCCAGGACCAGGTGGTCAAAAGGATCATTCAGTACTACCCGGATCTCATCCCGGCCATCCTCCAGGGGCAGGACCGCGTGCTCATCCATGAACGAAGGGGAGATATGCACAAAATCCGCGGGGCTGTAGTCTTCAGGAAGGTTTTCCAGCAGGCCGTAGCCGAAAGCATCCTGCAGCAGGGCCAGGTAGTCGTCCTCAGACACCAGCCCGGAGCGCACGGCCAGTCTGTGGAAAGGCTCCTCAGGCATGCTGGCCCCGACCATCTTTTCATAATCCTTGCGGGTTATGAGGTTATGTCTGATCATGAGGTCAACCAGGCTTGGCATATGGACGTCCCTTCCTACTGCATCCTGTCCTTGAGCTCTTCCAGCCTGGTCAGGAAATTGCTGGTCAGGAAGCTTGAATCTTCCCGGCTGGAAATTACGTGGGGGGTAATGAACACAAGAAGTTCCGTGTTTTCATAACTCCAACGGGAGGTTCCGAACAGATGCCTGACCCCGGGGATCCGTCTGAAACCTGGTACGCCTGAATAGATCCTGGAGCGCTGCTGTTCCATGAGTCCGGCAATGACGATGGTTTCCTGGTCATCCACGGCCAGGGTGGTCTCGGCGGTTCTGGTATTGATTACCGGTGCTGCTATCCCGGCCACAGACTTGTCTGTGAGGCTGCTTACCTCCTGCAATATCTCCATCCTGACCATGCCTTGCTTGTTGATCTTGGGGGTGACCTGAAGGATGATGCCGGTATCCCTGTACTGGATGGTGGTGTCGATGATGTCGGCATCAATCTCTTCCATCCTTCTTCGAACAGAGGTAGGGAAGGGCACCTGGTCGCCGATGTTGATGGTGGCCGGCCTGTTGTCTGAAGCCAGCAGGGTGGGTGTGGAGAGAATCTGAAGCTGGGTATCGTCGACTGCTGCATGCAGGGCTGCCTTGAGACGCCTGGAGCTTTCCACTCGGAATACCCCGCCGTATCCGGGCAGGGCGTCATCCCCGGGTATGAACCTGACCTCACCGTCGAGCCGTCCTCCCAGGCTTAGAATATACTGCCAGTCCACGCCCATGCGGGTTGCATCGCTGAGCTGCACTTCGGCAATGATCACCTCGATGAGAACCTGCTTGGGATAAAGGTCGAGCTTTTCGATCACCGACAGCACATTAACGTAATCACTGGCTGTGCACCTGGTGATGATGGAATTGGTAGCCCGGTCAATGGTGAATTTCACCGGTCCCATGAGTTCTCCGCTTACCGCATCAAAGTTCTGCTCAGGTTGCGTCCTTTCTTCAGGCGGTTGGTCTGATGGGACCTCACGCCGCCGGTCATTGTCCCGCTGGTGACTCTCCTCAAAAACTCCCCGCAGTGACTCAACGATTTCTTCGGCATCTCCGTACTGCACATAGTAAACATAGATATTTTCGCGGTCCCTGCCTATTATATGATCCGGGATCTCCTGATCCAGGCCTTCAACCCAGGCTTCCACAAAATCCAGGACCTGTTTGTTTCTGGTGACTGCCAGAACCATGTTCAGCCTTTCCAGGGGCAGGAAGGAGACGCGGTTTCGGAGCCCAACATCATCTCTTTCAAGGCCGAACTGCTCGGCGATGTTCTTCAGTTTTTCAGCTGCATCTTCTGCGTTAACATATTTAAGAGGGAAAACCCTGGCATTGATATCAGCGAATACGCTTTCGTCAAACAGGGCAACAAATTCGGCTACTCTCTCCAGTGCATGTGGATAATCCGAAACAAGAAGGACTCCCTTGGATTCATGGGCGTAGACCTGAGCGCTCTGGGAAAGATATGGCTTGATAATGTTGATCATTTCCGATGCGGCTATGAAGTTCAGTCTGAATCCCTGAATAATTTGTCCCCTCCTGGGCAGTTCATCAGTATCCGGCAGCATGATCCGGTCTCTTGAAATGTGCCTGGGAACCTCGGAATGGGGCAGGAATTCCCAAACTCTGTCTTTACGGAGCATGGCCACGTTGTTGACCCTGAGCACTCCGGCCAGGACATCAATGAGCTGCTCTTTGTTGAAGTCGTCATGAACAAACAGGCTGACTCTGCCGCTCACATCCGGGTGTATCATGTAATCTTGTTCAAGGAGCATCATAAAGACCCTGATGACCTCCACCAGGTCGGCATCGTAGAAACTGAAGGAAACGTTCCGGGAATCCTCTGGATCAACCGGAACCGGAGAGTAGATGTCCTGCCCTGTTTTCAAGGGTGAATCTGCAATTATTTCCCTAAGCCGTGCATTGAGTCTTTCCGCCTCTGTCCTTTCACCGGGTCTGGGCTCTTCCCTGACAGTCTCCGCAAGGGGTTCCAGAGGGGCTGCTGTTTCCTTCCGGGGGATATCCACCGAAGGGTCAGGATGTTTATGTGCTGAAGGATCAATAAGAGAGGCACAACCTGTACAGAAAAAAAACAACAGCATCACGGCTATGTTTTTCATGCACCCTAATCCTTTATATGATATGCTGATGGACTATTCATCCCGGCCGGCATCCAGTTCAGGCCCGGCCAGGTCGTGCCGGGCAGGGGCTTCAGCCGCATCCGGCCTTCCGCCTATAACAATGGAGGCAGAGTCCCTGGCTGAGGTATCCAGGTTCCGGCGCTCATGGCCGTAAAGGCTGATTTCAAAGGAATCGCTGTCCGCCTCCAGTGTAACCTTGTCCTGTCCTATTGAAATAACCCTGTAAGCGATTCCGCCGTGACGATCGCTGTATACGACATCTCCTTCTCTTACCAGCCGGTGTTTGTTATTATTGGACAAATGCTCATAATAAATCAGGGCTATTTTTTCATTTGTGCTGGCGGTTATTCCATAAAGCCTGAATGCTCCGGGGTCTGCTGTTCTGGTCTGTGCTGCGGCCCTTTCTTCTCCTGCATCCTCCCGGGAGGGTGGAGGCCTCCATGCCTGGCGATCCGGAGAAAAAAGATTTTTCCGGGCGATGATTTCGTGCTCTGCAGCAGTTGATAAGGGCGAGAGATCAAACATGGCTTGCAGATCCTGAATGGAAAGTTGCGAAACAGAAGTGGCTGCTGAATCTGAGACCAATATTTCCTGCTGGGAATGTTCTTTGTACCCCCTGAAACTGAGAGCCAGCATTACCAGGCCAAGACCCAGGAACAGCAGGGTAATAAATAAATGTGGTCCTTTTATGCTGGAATAAAAATCTCTTATCATGGTCTTGTCCAGGCGATTAGCTGAGCGTTGAAATTGAAATACCGCTGCTCTCTCTGGCTGATTATCCTTATCTCCATCTGGTCTATAAATACAAATTTGTCATGGTTTGCCGCTTTATGCAAAAAGTTTTTTATGGCTTCAATCTCTCCCCGGCAATTTATCCCTATTTTCAAGCTGGTTATATTGCCCTGACTGGTCCTGGGAAGCACCCTCAAGCTTTGGACGTTGAGATTGGATTCTTTGGCCATGTCATTGATCAGGTTCTGAAACTGGGCTTCAGCCAGGGAAGGGGTTGTGGCCCGGATTAATCTGGAGTCAATATATTCATTCTCAAAATGGGAAAGGGCTGCGTGCTCTTTCTGATACCTTTCCCCATCAACTATAAGCCTGCTCATGTTGTTGAACTGGGTCATCCTGATATCAACCTCATTCTGCAGGCTTTTTTCGTACCCGGCGTACAGATCAGTCAAAAAACGGACCAGTGTCGCCAGCAATAAAACCAGCATTACCAGAATCAGAATGGTCCTGGTGCGGCTCCGGCCTTCAAGGATTTTCGGCCTGAAACGCTCCAAAGAGCCAAAATAACCGGCATTCATGGCACAACCTCAGCCGCCAGGGTGAATCTCTCTCTGTTGCCGGACTTGGTAACCGGGGCGCTGAACTTCACCTCCTGAAATAAAGGTGAGTTTTCCACGGCTTCTATCACTGAGGTTGCTGATTCTGCTTCGCCCTGCATGGTGATCCTGGCGCCGGAGAACTCAAGGGAATTCACCCATGCTGTTTCAGGTATCACCTCTGTCAATTCTTTAAGGATATTTACTGCTGAGGGGTAGGAGTGTTTCATCTCTGCCATGGATTCCAGATTGTCCATGATCTGCCTGCTTTCCTCTCTCAGCCGTCTCAATTCTTGGGCATTGCCTTGGATTTCGTTTATGTTTTTTTCAATATTAGTCAGATGCCTCATTTGTCCTGCCAGCTTTGAAGCAGGAACAACAAAAAGACTGAGCACAAAAAAGATAACAGCCCCATACATGAGGTAGCTGGTCAGCATATGCCGCCTGATTACTGAATGGGGCAGAAGATTTATTTCATACCCTACGGGAGCTGGCCTGGATACAGGAAAGGATCTACCGGATTCGAATCCCAGTGCTTCGATCCTGTCAGAGCTTATTCCCAGGCTTTGACGCACCTGTTCGCTTTCTGCAGAGCCATTCCAGACATAAAGGCTGGAGGGCAGTTGGGGAATATTGGTCATGAGCCGGCTGGATTCTTCCAGAAAGACGGGGTCTTCTTCAAGTTCCCGCTGTTCCCAGTTGTGCAGAAGGATTCTGTCCTGCATAAGGATCAGGATTTCTCCGTATCCAGGGCCGAGATAGACGTAAGTTCCATCACCCTTGAGCCTGGCCCAGAAAATTATGGACGGGAAAATACTGTGCAGATTTATTCCTGCCCTGGAAGCGGCATCCAGGAACGGAGGGACAGACTTCCTGGAGATTACCATGGTGCTGATCTCCAGAGAATTTTCACGCTCGGATGTTTGATAGCTGATGTAGGCTTCATCCAGGTCATAGGGCACATGTCGCATCAGGGCGTACTTGACAGCCTCATCCAGGTTATCAAGAGCCGCCTTGGGCAGGGAAAAATTTACAAGGGTGAAGTGTTTCAAGGGCAGGCCCAGAAACCAGCGGTCAGAGGGACGGGAGTTAAGTGTTTTTGCGGCCCTGGCAAGAATCTCTTCCAGGTCTTTGCTTGATTTATAGTCGTACTCCTGGATTATGTCGCCGGACAGATGGGCCGCCATACCGGATCGCCCCTTGCGGACGATAACTTTGTCTGCAAGTAAGAACACGGTGAAATCAGCAGTGAAAAAAGCGTTTATCAGTTTTTGCAACAAGATCGTCTGCCTCTAAAGGTTTTTTCTTTAATTCAGATCTGTAATCAGGCTTAAGAACGGTTACGGCCTTTGATGTATTCTCGAAATAGAGCGTCCTTCTTCACCATTGTCCAGGATAATGAAAGCCTGTATCTCCACAGCACCGGAAGGATCCACTGTAAAGTACCTTTGAAGCTGGTCAAAGTAGCCGTGCGGGATTAAATCGCCAAGATCGGCGATTCTGCTCACAGGGTCCTGCATTCTTTTGTCGATTATGTCCTGGATCACTTCCTGGGGGATTTCCCCCAGGAAGGCAAATGTTTCCGGGGCTGCACTGTTTATGTCCAGCTTTTCCGACCCGCCGTGAACAGAAAAAAAATGTACCAGGCCCGGATGGTCCGGGGTTCCATAAAAAATTTGCCGGTTCACCCCTTTTACCAGCAGAAGTTCCCGAATATCCTGAATTCTGTTGTTTTTGGGAAGATAGGGTTCAGGCAAAGACAGGTAGTAATCCTTTTCAGCACCTCCAGGCCTTGTTAAATCGTCCCGGTCTGTCCAGTCCAGTATGGAGTTGGCAATGGAGCTGGTTTCCGCCCCAGGGGATGCGCCGCATAAGGCCACGATCTGTTCCAGCAGATGTACGTCTATACTGTTTATGTCAAGCCTGCCCCTGCTATTGAGAATCCTGATCCCGATCCGTTGACCATCCAGCACAAACTCATATGGCTCATACCTGGGGTGCCAAAGCTCAAGCTTTTCTCCTGTGGCAGCCTCCCACTCTCCCTTTTTCTCCAGAAGACCTTTATTGGCCTGATATTTCCGGTATTCATGATACCCTCTGGACAGCGCCGAATGCAGGGCCTGGCTCTGGCCTGGCCATTCCTGGACATTCATGGCCTGTACTCCCTGGAGCCTTGATTTGGTTGCCGTGTTAAGGGCGAAAATAGACACCAGAAGAGATATCCACAGCACTGCAATGAGAATAAAGCCGTCCCGGGATTCATGTCCATCAGGGCGTGAGCCTTTCCGGGATTCAACCAGGCCTGATTTATGCTTGCCGCCTGTTGGGTTTGTTTTTTTGCAGAAGCCCTCAAAAAACATTGCTAACCATCTATTTTCCTACCGGGACATGAACTGCATACTCCTGTTCCTCCAGGACAAAATAAATCCTGATCCGGCCAGGGAGTTCATCAGATATCCATTCTTTTTCAGTCAGCCGGCCTTCTTCATGCAGGATCTGGTGCTGTTGAGTGTCAACCGTGCCTGCAAAGGGAGCAAAATCTTCTCTAGAATATGAAAAGTTCAGTTCTTCCACTCCCTTTATAACAGGTACAGCCCTTTCTGCAAGATAAGGGTCAGGCAGGAAATGCTGCCGCTGAAATTCTGTTCCGGTTCTGAAGTCTTGTACCATGCTTACAAACTCTCTGGAAGGATATGGTGACTTGAACAGGTACAGGCAGTTTCTGGATTCATCCGGACAAACATCCACAAACAGTGTGCTGAAAAACAAGCCTGCATCAGCACCGGAAAAGGCTCCTTTGCCGTTGCCGGTGACATAAGAAATATACCCGGTACCGCCGGCAAAGAGCTGGGTTTCCCCTTCCTGCCAGTTCATATTATAAGGAACCGCCTGAATCATGTCCTCTTCCAGCAGCCTCAGCACCCCCTGCAGACGCAGTGTTTCATCGAATTGCCCATTGTCCCTGTCCCAGACCCTGGCTCCCGTGGAAAAAGCCTGGTACAGAACCAGCACAATCAGGGAGATGATTGTCAGGGAAACAACCAGTTCAAGCAGGGTAAAACCGGGGCTGACCGGGCTGATAGTTCCAGGATGGTCGTCAGAAGTGTCTTCTTTTGAAGTCTTCATCGAAAAAGTCAGGTTCATGCTGAACATAGCGAACCAGAGTCCATGTTTTCCCTTTGCGGGATTGATATTCAAAGATATATCTGTATAGCTCGCTTCTCATGTGCAGGGTGTTTTCTGAGTGAGCCCGGGTCTGTTCAGTATCCACTTCCTGGATTTGCAGGGTCCATGTGTTCCCGTCTTTTTCTCCCTCCCACTGAAAGTCACTGTCCCGGACATCCCCGGCCAGGAGCGTCTTGAAGACCTGCTCCATGTGAACCGCTTCCTCGACCGCCTTGCCTGCACTATGCTCCAGGCGCAGGCTGGAGGACATGATCTGGAAAAACACCGCGAGCACCATGCCGGTAATAACCAGGGAGACCAGAACTTCAAGCAGGGTGAACCCTGTCTTGAATTTACAAGAAAAACCGGATAGATGCCGGATTCTGGATACAGAAATGCTCACTGATGAATGAACCTCACCCTGCCCAGAAAGGGGTCGGTTTCCGGAAGAAGCACAGTCTCTCCAGCCCTGACAACAAAAGGGTCAACCACAAGAGAACCGTCAGGGAAAAAAGCTGCAAAAACAAAATTTTCCTCAGCGCCGTTATCTTTGAAGATCAGCTGCACTTCATCGGGAACCTTGAGGGACCGGCCCTTGAGCTGCTCCACAACCATCCTCTTCTCAGGAAGGTACTCGCACGTATTCTGCCGGCCGGCGATCAGGGCATGGCTCCTGGCGGTCCGCATGAACTGGGACAGTTCCGAGGCAAAGGAACGGGCTAGAACGGATTCCTTCTGGCGGAAGTTCATTCCGAAAAAAAGCCCCATGGATACAGATATTATCAGCAGGACCACCAGAAGCTCAAGAAGGGTGAATCCCCTGAGCCTGCAGAATGATGGCCGGGGATACATCAGTTTTCCCAGCTTCTGATTTCCGCGTTCTCGCCTTCTCCACCGGGCTGTCCGTCAGCCCCATAAGACCAGAGATCGTAGTCTCCGTGTTCCCCTGGATATCTGTAACGGTATTCATTTCCCCATGGATCCCTGGGAATATCCCTGGTCAGGTAGGGCCCGTTCCAGTTTCTGATCCCGGAAGGTTCTCTCCTCAAAGCATCAAGCCCCTGTTCAGAGGTGGGGTAGGTTCCCACGTCCAGCCGGTAGGAGTCCAGAGCTGTTCCCAGAAGTTCGATCTGGGATCTGGCAGTACCAACCCGGGCATCATCGACATGTCTGAATAGTCTCGGGCCCACCAGGGAAGCCAGAAGTCCCAGGATGATCATGACGATCAGAAGCTCGATAAGGGAAAAGCCTCTCTGTTTTTTTCTGCCCGAATTCGCTATTTTACCGATCAATTCGTCTTACCCTCCACATCTGTTATGTTGCTGGTTATCTGATATACGTCATTCAAACCCCATCCTTCAAATCCTGATAACTAACAACTGGTTACGGAATCGCTATATCCCCAGCTCGTTCAGGGTAAACACGGCCAAAAGCATTGAAACCACCATGGCACCGATCACCAGGCCCATAATCAGTATGACCAGAGGTTCCAGCAGGGAGGTAAAGGACTTGATGGCCCCCTTGAGGTCCTTGTCATACATGTCCCCGACCTTCTCCAGCATTTCCGGCATGTTTCCGGACTCTTCCCCAACGCCCAGCATGTTTACTGCCAGGGATGGAAAGACCCGGTGCTTCTCCAGGGAAGAAGAAAGCATGCTGCCCTGTTTCAGGTCTTCATATACCCGGCCCAGGGAAAGCCTGAGAGCTGTATTGGATACAACTCCCCTGACGATATTCATTGCAGAGAGAATAGATACACCGCTGCCCAGGAGTGTGCCTAGGGTCTTGGAGAAGCGGGCGATTTCCACCTTGAGCAGAATTGGTCCGATCATGGGCAGACCGAGCTTGAACCGATCCCACCAGTCTCTGCCCCAGGGAGTGGATACAACGTATCTGAAAAAAAGTATTGAACCTCCAGCAAGCAGGGCCAAAAACCACCAGTTGGACTGCAGGAAATTGCCGCAGGCCAGCATGGTTCTGGTGGCCATGGGCATCTCCACCCCCATGTCACTGAATATTTCGGCAAATCTTGGCACTACGACCGTAAGCATTATCAGAATGGAGGCAAAGGCTGTCAAACCCAGAATAGCCGGGTAAATCATGGATGAAACCAGATAATCCTTGAGTTCCTGGATTTCGCTCAAAAAATCGGCCACCCGCTTTAAGACCAGATCCAGCACCCCTCCGGACTCTCCGGCCCTGACCATGTTCACGTATACCGCTGGAAACACGGATGGATGTTTTTCCAGGGCCTGATTCAAAGTACTGCCTTCTCTTATCTGGTTGTGAACGTCCCTGATCACCCTGGAAAAGGTCTTGTTTTCAGTCAGGTCGGCCTGAATAGTCAAAGCCTTGTTCAGGGTTATGCCTGCCTTGAGCATGGTAGAAAGGTGCTCGGAAAACATTATCAGGTCCTTGGTCCGGACCCTGCGTCTTAAGCCAGGACCGGCAGCAGCAACCCTGGGGAAGGGTCTTTTAAGGGTTGAGCCGGTAACGTTTTCTTGTCCTGGAGATGCAGCAGCCAAAGTATTTTCGGACACGGATGCGGAAACCGCAAGGGGGACAAGGCCCAGGGCGTGTATTTTGGCCACAGCCTTTTTCTGATCCTCGGCAATTATTTTTCCCTGACGTACATTGCCCTCAAAAGTGGCTGCCTTGTATAAAAATTCCATAGGAGTAAAGGTAACTTGTTGATCATTATTTTTTTAATTAATTACCTGTTTTACAGAATCTTGCAAGAGTAAAAACATATGTGCACAGCTTCTTTTCCTGATTTCAGATATGGGTCCATTCTGATCAGGATTACCCGGGCGGAAGCATTTTCAGTCGAGGTCGGGCTGTTGGGTAGACAGTTAAGCAGAATCTCCCCGGCCAGCAAGCAGGGGCAGGAGCCTGAAACCGGCCAGGGAAAATTCCGGTCAAAGGAAAAGACTGAATCTACATTGGCATTGTCCATCAGATCAAATGAGATCCAGTCAGTAAAACTCACTTTCTGTTCAGCAAACTATATGAAGCAGTGAATGGCTTGAAGCCCGACCTCCAGATCCGGTCGCTATGCCTGCAACAAATTTGAGGCATAGACATTTTGCAGTCACTTGGCAGCAAAATGATACCCTGCTCTTCTCCCCTGCAGCGCAGCTGTTTCATCCTGCACAAAATTGCTGGCTGCAGGTTTTCTCTTCTCTGCCTCCAGCTCGGACCCGAACTCTCCGGCCAGACTGTGAAATTGACCCTTTTTAAGGCAACAGGTTATTCCAATTTGCATTCAAGATGATCCTTATACTCATTAAAATCAACCCGTCGGCAACGCCCTTCTTATCAGCTGAGTACTGTTTACCCCGCCTGCCCAGTGTACATTCTTCCACTATACCGGGGTGAACTCTCTTTTAATTTCACCGGGGCGCAATCAGCGGCTGATATTCTTTGCCTTTCATGTTATCAGCTGCATGAAGAATGAAGATTTGCAGCCGCTGATCTCGCCGATTTGCGCTGATTAAAATCATCTTGATAGCAATGTCGAATCAGCGTGGTTCATATTCTTAAATTAATTTTCAAAAGCCGGGTACGCTTGAACCGGAAGAGCCGTTTTGTTCAGTTTCTTTGGCCAATGCTTCGCGGATGAGCTGTCACAGGGATAAGCCTTTCTTTTCACAATCGGCGGCAGCATTACAGTTGCATGCTTCATGTCAGTACCTCCTGAATGCTATGTATGCATAAATATTATGATATCCATTACATGGTGTAAATAACTTCAAGTGGAGCGTATCAGCCTCTGAAGCCCGGCTGTACTGCCATTAATGCAAATGAGGACATTATGCTGCCAGATGTTGTCAGTTTACCCGGTTGAACAGACCGGAAGTCTAGGGCGTTGCCGCCCCAGTTAAATGGAAGAAAATTTATAAGGGTAAATGTTCACCCGGGTGATAATTATTTTGTCTGTATCCCTCCCTGATTGAACGCCCTTGAGGGGATGCCTGTTCAATAGGATAAACCAAATCCCGCCAGTTTTTCTTGAGTCGGTTTTGAGTCTTAGCATACCCCGCCTGTTCCGCCCTGATAGTGCTCAATTTTCTAGAATCACTTGGAAAACCATAGCAATCCGCTGAAATAAGCCCTGGCTGCTGCAACCGGCTTCCTGTCTTTACTCTTGATTGCAAATCGGGTAGTGTCTTATATTAAACACAACCAGCTGAGATAAACTTAAATCGATCAACTGTCTGGCGCTGTAAAAAATTGGGCGCTAATGAATATTTGCAAAAAGAAAATGTAAATTGGATCCAGAAGTTTCATTAAAGCCTATTCACCGGTGGAGTCGGTTATATCTGCTCGCATATGGCCAAGATGTGCACCATGCAGATATGAATGTGGCAGTGCTGGATGACCTGTGCACTGTCAAAATGGATGCCTTGGGATACGGAGAGTTCTTTCAGGGCAGCATAGCCGATCACGACTTCCTTGATGGTCTGTTTTCCAGACATCAGTTTGATGCAGTCATGCACTTCGCAGCCTTTATAGAGGTGGGGGAATCCGTAAGCAACCCAGCTAAGTAGTCGACCCTTCCGGAGGGAGAGGTGGGAGAGCGCCATGAGCCCGAGACCCACCTCGTTCCTCTGGTGCTGCAGGCCGCTTCTTGGAGAAAGGACAACATCCCGGTCTTCGGTGCCGACTAAAGATACCCCGGATGGAACCTGCATCCGGTACTTTATCCATGTGATGGATCTATGCGACGCCTATCTGTTGGCCCCTGGAAGCCTGTTGAGGGGCAGAGGCAGCTACAACCAGGGCAACGAAACGGTTTTTCCTTGCGCCAGGTTATCGAAACCGCCAAGCGTGTCACAGGCAAGGAAATTAAAGTACATGAGCAGCCCCGTAGGCCTGGTGATCCGGCACAACTAGTGGCGGAGTCCACACTTGTCCGCCGGGAACTGGGCTGGCAACCTAATAGAGAGAGGCTGGAACAGATCATCGAGGATGCCTGGCGTTGGGAGAGGCAAATGGCATCCTTCTGAATCTTGATTCATTATTTTCAATTTTCATGAAGCACTATGCGAATAATTATAAAAGACTCAGCTCCTGAAGAAGAAGAGCAATATAATCGGAGTGAAAGGGATTTTGGAATATCATTAGAGGCCGCTTTTTCACTTGCAGGCTGCTCGGTAAAGCTTGAGCATTGGCCAAACTGGGGTGAGGATGATCCAGCGAGTGTAGCTATTGTATTGCGCGGTTTGAAAAGAACGGTTCCTGCTGGTAGCAGCTTCAAAATTCTTTGGCTTTTAAGTTATCCCTTGTCAGTGGCTCAAGAGGAACTAGACGCCTATGATCTGGTTCTTGTTGCCTCGGATCTGCACAGAGGCCTTCTCAAGGAAAGAACTGAAACCCCGGTGCGCCTTGCAAGGCTTTGCATAGACCCTGAATTTTTTTATTCCCCTCAAAGTAGTTTGGATCAGGAAATCCAAACCAGAGAAGGGACAATTTATGTAGCAAACAGTAAAGGGACACGCAGAGATATAGCCCAGTGGCTGCTCGAGTCCCGTATCCCTGCGAGAATTATCGGGAACTCCTGGGGACATTTCGGTCTAGGGCACTTAGTAGATAGCGAACATATACCAGAACGTCACCTCCCCTCTCTTTACAGGAGCGCCAGGCTGGGTTTGACAGATCATTTCATGGACATGCGAACCTTTGGCTACATAAACAGACAGGTTCTGGAGTATCTTGCTTGCGGCCTGCCGGTTATAACAAACGATTTTCCGGAAATCCGCAATGTATGCGGCAACGCAGTGCTCTACGCGAATAATTCTAAAGATTTTAGATACGCTGTAGATTTTTGTGAAAAAAACTATCCTGAAATATTAAACAGGACTCGAGACCAATGGGAGAAGATTGCTCCTGAATTTACATTTGATGTCAGGGTGGGGCAGATATTGGAGTGGATAGAAAATCCTCCCAGCAAGCACAGCAGCAGATCAGTTCAGTTTCATTTACCTTTTGAAAATGAGATGGAACAGATTTTACGCTCAAACATCAGGCACCAGGAACAAACAATCAACTTTCTGGAAAGTGTATTGTCGCGCCAAGAGCAAGAACTATGCGAACTGAGAAGGCAGTATCAACTCTACCACAGGTTGCTTAAGGTTTGCACAGAGCATTATATGAACTTGGAAAAACATCTTACAGCAGTTTATTCAAGTTCTTCTTGGAAAATAACTGCGCCCCTACGTTATTTAACAGGAGGTATAAAAGCCATATACAGAGGGAGGTTTCCAGCATCTAGGCGTGAACCACTACGTCCCAAAGAGCTGGAGAGAGCGCTGAATGAGATAAATTTTATAAAAAATAGCCCTAATAACCACCATAATGAGCGTACTCATAATGATGCAGCCTACCACAGCACTCGGACTCCAGCCATAACTGCTTTACGCCATGTGTTGCCACTTCCCCTGCGCAGGGTCATCCGAAAATTGCTGGTGAAACTGGGTTTCAATGAATTCGTACACCGAGTCAGCGCTCATCGCAACCTGAAGCCGAGTGCCGACCCGGGTCAAGAAACAAGGAAATCACCAGGTCAAGGTATATCCTCAGAATTTTCTGATTCAGCTCAGGATCAGCGCTACTGGTATATGCAAACAATACAGCTTCTGGAAGAGATTGAATATCTTAAATCACATATGCAGCAAAACCCGACGAAATTTCCAAAGAACGGGAAGCGTTGAGGCAATAAGAGTTGATTCCTTTCTGATCAAAATTGAGGCAATATTTCGCTGGCGGGTTTCCAATAGGCGATCCTAGTTGTGCTACATAACACGGCAAGGCGTAGTATTGTTTTCTGGAATATTTTCTGATTATGTGTAAAGTTTTAATCTGAGGATGAAAGAGCATGGCTGTCACACAAGATAAATTGGTGGCCTTCTGCACTCCGGTAATGAATCGCATGGAGGACTTGAAGCGCACTCTGGGTCACAACCTGGAAACGCTCAAGCCTTTTGGGTCTCAAGTCCAGCTTATAATCGGGTGCTTTGACCAGACAAAGGAATGCGAGGATTGGGTCCACACTGCTTTCCCCGAGTTTCTGGAGGCAGGCATACTCCGCTTCGAACCCTTTACCCCTCTACCCTATTGGCATTTCTCCTGGGCCAAAAATGCTTTCACGCACTGCATCTCTGCTCAATACTACAGCAGCCTGGACGGGGACAATTTTCTGTCCCAGGATGAAGTGAAGAAACTGCTGGATTTGCTAAACGATACAGAACAGCACTATCTTATCCATCATTTTTCGGGAAACTGGGGAGACGGTACTTCAGGTCGCATAACACTACCAGTTACAATTTACCGCGAGGCTCCGTACCTGAATGAAATTCTGCCCAGACAATTCGATGAAACCGGAGTAATTCTGAAATTGCTGACAAATTATCCAGACTTGGCATTCGTTTCCCGGCAGGGGATAGATATTTTCGATAAATCCGGCTGGTGTCGGGACTATATTGAACTTAACGGCCTTACAGTGAATCGGAAGGAAGTAGATCTCGGCCCTGTAATTACTCCGGTCAACCCCAAAGGAGAAAATTATGTCGGGGGCAGCGAGAAGCTCTTTTATTTTCATCACATAAACGCCTCCTATACTTTATGGAGGTTGTCACCTTTAAAACAGGCCAAAGAAGAGTTCCAGGCCAGGCTGGAAGGGGCTCAACGTGCTTTCGCCAAAACAAATGCCTGCTATGAAAACCTTTCCACTATTTTCGCCCGTGCAGGACTAAGCCAATTGCGAAGAACAGCGGAAACCACCCTTTACGCAGTAAACAGGAACAACTATACATTTTTGTGGCCTTGGATCAAGCATTACCGGTCTTTAGGTGTAAAAAGATTCATAATTGTAGATGACGGCTCGGACTACCCGCTGGATGATTGGCTGGAAGGGGAGGATATATTTGTTGTGCGCCCAATCTACGGATCTTTCAGAACCTCCAAGGTTTTTTGGCTCCGAGTTCTTATGGGGGCTTTTCAGGAAGCCGGAAGCTGGGTACTCACAGCTGATGTGGACGAATTTCTGGACATAGCTCCATCACAAAAAGACAAGGCAAACCTTTCATTACTGGACTCACTAATAGCCAGGGCTGATAGTTCCGGAATTCGCCAAATTCCAGGGCTTCTGCTGGACATGATGCCAGATCCTGAAAACGGAGAGGTATCTAAAGAAAATTTTCTCCAGGTCATGGACTGGTATTTTTTGAGGCCTCCCAGTAAGGATTTGGGGTACCACACCTTACACCCAGTACGATGGGCTTTTGGAGACTACTGGCACGTACCGTTATCTGTTGATATAAGATACCGCTTATACGGCACTATTGATTGTCTGCGCAAAATACCGGTATTTCGTTTTGACAACGGGATCTACCTTAACCAGGGTTTCCACAACTTGTGGCGCAATGAAATTGCCTTGACCTGGAAAGAACTATTGGAACCAACCCAAGGTCTTCTACCTATCAGGCATTATAAACTGGCCAAGGTTTTCTGGAGCCCAAAAGAATCAAACGAAATTTTCGAGCGCAGAGAACAATATTTTGACAGGACTCAGCAAAATTTTCAACGTATCGAGCAAGCTGATTTCTCTTATATCTGGAGATCATGGAAAGCAACTCCTTTCAAGTCCAGGTACAGTGCTCCGGAGCATTTTCCATACTATTTTAGTTTGCAGAATTTTATGGCCTAGGACTGAATCATATCTTAAAATAATGTTGAGAAGAACTGATAAAACATTGCCATCCTATTGAAGGAGATAGTTCTTGAGTCAAAATACATACAAGATACATTTTCAAAAAACAAAAAAATCTCCTCCATTTATCATATGGACCTTGCAAAGGACCGGAGGTACTAACTTAGCTCACAAGCTTATCCGGAAAAGTGGTCTTAAAAAAACTCAGGATGAACCTTTCAACAAAAAAAGAGAGCTGGGCTACATTACATGCAACTGGCTGGAAGAGGGCGACAAATCAAAACTTAAAGAACACATGGAGGAAGTCTGCAAAAGCCAGCGTTGTATCAAGCATTGCGTGGAACAGGTACCGTGGGAGATATCAGAAGAGCTAGCCAGACAATCATTGATTGCTGGTTACAAGCATTTATTTCTTTATCGAAAAAATCCTTTGAATAGATTATTATCAATGGAATATGCACGACGTACTGGTGTGTGGGGACCAAGTCATATACATAAAGCTGAGAAAGACAACTTAATATTTGAAAAGCCACTAAATATTAACAGGCTTTGCATACATGAAAAGCGTTGTAGCGAGTTGCTATATTTTGTATGGAATTTGTTATTAAGCAACGGAGCTACTCCTATGTGCCTAGCATACGAAGAAATATATGGAGAAGATTATCAGCTTGCAAAAACAAAAATAATAAATGTACTTAGCTATTTAGGAATTCATAGCTCAAATGAAGAAAATATAAATTTTGTGCATTCTGTTCGTAAAAGTGGCAATCAAGGCACTAGCGATCGATATAGTTTTTTTATAGGTCAAGAAGAGCTGTCTAATAGATTAAAAAAAATAAATTGCTTTAATCCTAGTCAAGCAGAAATTTCAAAAAGCTATACAGAATTCGAAATATATAATAAAGTCATGAACAATCAAAGATATGAAGGGGCAACAAATCTGGAATCTAATAAAGATAGAAGGATGTCAAAATGTTTCAATTATGTAAACAAAACTAATAGCAAAATAAATAAATTTATAAAAAAAAAATTACACTACACAATAAAAAATTCAAATCAATTAGATATTAAAAGTTTATATAAAGCACTTATTTTTATTTTAATATTATCTGGTAAATTACTATTAAAGCCTTACAAGCTAAAGCATGTTGTTAAGCTTACAATACTTAGATTGTATGCACAAAAAGCGATGCAAGAGAATATTTGGAGAAGTGCTGAGAGACATTGGCAAGAAATTTTTAATATATGTGAAGATCAAACACCTGTAGAGGCATATATAGAGCTTGGAAAAGTTAGGCGCTATCTGCGAAACTATGATGCCTCTGAAAAAATCTTAGAAATAGGACTGGAAAAATACTCAAAATGTTTTAAATTACAAGAAGAGTACGCTGAAGTTGCAACAGCCAAACAAAATTGGTCAGAAGCTATAAAACGCTGGAAGCGTGTAATAGAAAACTTTAATAATGTACCAGTTGAGCCATATTTACAGCTATTAAAAGCTATCAATTTTTATTTACAGCAAAGAAATATAAACTTTATGGAAGAAAAACAACTCAGACATAATATAGCTGATCTTGAAAATAAAGTTTATGATATGGCATCAAAAGGATCTAATGATGCATGTTTAATACTAGAATTAGCAGAACTTGCTTTAATACAAAACGACTTCAAGCAAGCAGAGCATCAACTAACAAAATTTATATATTTATCAAACACGATAAAAATTTCTCAGAATCTAGTTATAAGATTTTGTGTTTTATGTAACAATAACAACTTCTTAAAGTTAAAAGATGAATTTTGTCAACGGTTTTTGGTTAGTTATTCACCAAAAAATCTGATTGAAATTTTATCTAAATCATCGAATAGCAGAGTGAATTATAATGACATAAGCTCTAAAGCTCTTTTGAAAGGGCAATCTAATCATGGTATTTGGATTCACAAAACACAAAACAATAAGATTGTTGAAAAGATAACCACTAGATATAATGAAAAAATTGTATACAAGCATATTTTAAGCCTACATGAAAGTATTACCGAAATTGTACCTTATGTATATAATATTTTAGAGCATCATAATATTAATATAATATATATGGAATATATAAGAAGAAAAAATGAATATTTTCAATTAAATGATTATTTTGCGGAATGCATCTCAAACACTATACTAATTTTTCAAGGATTTCTACAATCCATTCCAGAATTAAAATATTCTAAACCAGTAAATCAAAATAAGCTTTTATCTTATCTCGATATTATTACAAAACAAGCTTACTTATTTAATCTTGACATAGATAATAAAATTTTATATAATAATATAGATGAAAATTTTTTTTCAGTATGGAATCAAAAATATGTGGCTTCTCATGGCGATTTGCATTTTAATAATATGTCTATAAATTTAAACCTCGATAAATACAAACATAAAATAAAAATTTTTGACTTTGGTTTATGCAAAATGTATCCTGTTGGTTATGAGTTTCACCATTTTATCAGAATGTCATTTATTTATAACAATTTCAATAAATTTGTTTATAGAATGATTGAATTTTATGCTAAGAAAAACGGATATGACATTGATCAACTATATTTGAATGCTCTCATCTTTGCAATTTTACGTAGCTTATTCAGATTAACTCAAAAATTGCATGATAAAACTTTTTTTACAAAAGAACTAAGCTGTTTAACAACTATGATTGATACCTATACCAAAAATAAAAGTTAAATGCACTTTTCATTATTTTTTTAATTTTTTCCTCTACATTTATTATGAACCTGCCCAAGGAAACAGCCGGTTTCTTTCACTGGCTATACCTTATCATAAGAGCTTTTCTGCGGGTGAAGCCGGGCACAACTCTGGCAGTAATTATCGCTTCGGGTATGGCCATGATCACCAAGCTGCTGGCCTTCCTTCTACCCCTGAAGGTGATTCTTCTGGCTGGCCGCGAGGGTGTGCCTCGCTACTTCCAGTTCTTTGTTCATCCGGATCGGCAGATGGAATGGATCATTGGACTGACCATTGCAGCCTTTGTCTTTTACGCACTGACCCTGATCCTGGAGGCCCTGTCCGCCCGTCTTGCTCAGGAGGCCAGCGGGGAGGTTCTTCATTACGCAGGGGACGTCAGGCTGCTAAGTAACCAAACCGAGGAAACTCAGACCTATTACGCCAAGTTCTGCGGGCTGAGCGCCAATCTGCTTTTTGCAGGGGTTGCCCTCCTGGCTCTGGCCCTGCTCAACCCCATGCTCTTGAGCATCCTGGCAATACTAATCATGGGACAATATCTTTTCTCTTCCTGGATTCTCCGGGGCGATGACGAATTTCATCCGGGCCGCATCAAGAATTATATTTTCGAAAAGCTGAAGAACTATGTAAAGATTCTGACCTCCATTAATTTCCTGACAGCCTTCCTGGTCATTCTATTTCCCCTTGTTCTTACAGAAGAAGGAAATATTCTCATAGCCATCGTCTCCATCATCCTCACCAGACGCATGCTGGGCTCCCTGGAAACAACGGTCAAGGAGGCAAGCAAACTTTCAGAGGACAGGCATGAAGTTGATCCTTTGATTTTCAGGGAATTGCAGCTGGAAGATAAGGAGAAAGATGAAGATCGGAGCCTGCGAGCACTTTTCCGAAAAAAGGACAGGGAGGACAAAATTTCCCAAGTACTGAGCAAGAAACTCGCTACGGAGACCAATGCAGAAGTCCACTGGGAGGATCCGCGCTTTAAAAAAATCAGCACCTTTTTGGTGGCTGCCTATGAAAGAGCCGGCACAGAAGATAAATACTACCAGATGCAGGTCTTTCCCGCCAATAAAGTACACCTTATGGAAAATGAGGACTTCCTTTTCAGACAGGTCTCCAGGCAGCAGCTCAGCGCTCCACAGGTCATTGCCCGTTTTTCCCATGGACCTTTTGAATGTCAGATCTGCGAATACGGCCAGGCCAAACTAATTACTACAAGGGAGTGGACAAGAGCCCTCCCGGGTCTGCTGCAGCAGCTTTGGTCCTGTGCACCGCCCAAGATACTGGTGGATGCATTTACAGCCTCCACACCTCTGCTGCACAAGCGATTGAGCCATAAGTTCATCCAGCGCATGGATATCGCTCTGGACACAGGCGATGACAAGAAAGTATTTCAAAGGTTTCTGGAGAAACTGACAGATATCGGACAGAGACTTCAGGACATGCCCCTTTATATTCATAATCCAAATTTGAATGAAAATACGGTTGTACCCGTAGAGGAATCCGGAGGCTTTTTCATCATGAGCTGGGGAGAATGGTGCCTGGAGCCTGTAGGGTCATATTGGCCCAAGAGTATCGAAGAAGATCAGATAGCTACAATACTGCAAGAGGTGCGCACCTTGCGTCCGGAAATCCCCAGCAGTTTCAGCAGCGATCACATACTGCTGGCCTCAATGTGCTGGCAGCTGGAGCAAAGTATCAATAAAGGCTTTTACAAGAAGGCCTTGGGCCATATGCAGCAGATCCTGGATAATCCTTTGCTTGCCGAACACAACAAGGAGCAAGAAGTTGTTCCTGCTGCTAACTGGAATTGATCAACGTGCTCTCTGCAGGTTAAGATAGTTTTGTGTTTTTCTTAATGCTTGCTCCAGAAGAACAATGGTTCTTCCGGTTTAAGCGTACTTGCAATGTAAAGAAAAAGAATATCTCACGCCCGGCCTAAGAAGGCCTAGAGACACAGGGCTCGCAGAGAGAAGAGCA
>SL_5KL_010_SEDDRAFT_10000508_pt1 | contig 24900 bp, 13 predicted proteins | sample SodLakKL_010_SED_FD_9118 | JGI IMG/M metagenome (IMG submission 9118) | reverse complement strand
CGCGGATGCCCAGCTCTTCAAGACTTCGGAGACAGGGGTAACTGCTGATGCGGTCCTCTTAGTGGAAGACTCCACCTTCACTGCAAGGGCCCTGCTCTGGAAGGAAACAGAAGAGGATTTTTCCGCCGATGCGGAGCTGGCCAAGGGCTTTACTGCGAACGCCTTTTTGGGCGCTCCGGTGGGGATGGATTCTTGGGGACAGGGCGTTGGAAAAGACGGGATTGTGAACGTAGCGCTGCAGCAGAACTACAATATGCGAGTGGCTCCAGTGCTAGAGCTCGACATAGAGGTTGCTCCTAACCAGGACGCGGAGGTGTTCTTATGAGAATTCTGTTAGAGATTGCTCGTGGGGATAGCCGTAATCTCTTGCTGAGGATTCGCAACAAATACACGGAAGAGATGCTCAACCTTAGTCCTTACGTTGTATACTTTGTGATGAAAAAGAAAATTACTGATAATGATGCCGATGCCGTGTTTGTGAAAACGTCTGAGAACCCTCCAACGGAGGGAATTGAAAAGACTAATCCGGAAAATGGGGAAGCAATGGTCTATATCCAATCTAGTGAAACCTTGGTGCCTCCGGGGGATTACTTTGGGGGTGTACGTGTTGTTGAACACGTTGCTACGCCTGGAGCTCCAGACATAGTTTTTAGTGACTACGATGACCCGGTGGGTATTATTCGCGTTCTTCCGGCACCNTCTCGGAATATACCCCCCAATACTACTTAGGGAGTAGAATTAATTAGGAGGTATGGGACATGGATTATAGGCAGATGGCCGCGCAAGCTGCTAGAAAACATGGAATTCCCCCCAATCTATTTATGGGGCTTATCCGAGCAGAGTCCTCGTGGAACCCTAATAACGTATCTCATGCAGGGGCCGTGGGGCTGACTCAGGTAATGCCTGCCACTGCAAGGGGGATGGGGTATGATCCCGCACAACTAGCTAGGAGCCCCGCTATACAATTGGACGCTGGGGCGCGATACCTGTCACAAATGTACAAGCAATTTGGCCGTTGGGATCACGCGCTGGCGGCGTATAACGCAGGTCCGGGTCGCGTTCGTCAACACGGCGGCATTCCTCCTATCAGAGAAACGCAGAATTATGTTCCTCGGGTTTTACAATTCGCTCAGGAATATGGAGCGGAAGGTGTCCCTGACGGTGGGGGACTGTCCCCTCATATAGGGGGGCCACCGCCAGTAGCTCCCATAACGGCGCTAGAAGATTTTAGTCAACCAGGTACTACGCAGCTTCCCGGTTACCCTGCTCCGGAACCAGAACCTGCTAGAGCTCCTAGTCCGACCGAGGGTATGAGTCCTATGGATCTCCAGGACTTCAGGCGGGTAGACCGAGGTGAGAGGATGCTATCCCCCCACGTAATCGACCAAGAAACAGGGGCCCCTGTGGATATAACTACAGCCCAGAGATTAAGGGCTGTGCAGGGACGGTGGGACCCTATGGCAATAAGAGAAGCTTATCGAACTTGGTTGGGGACAGAAGAGCTTCCCCTGCCGGATCAAGATCGTACAACGAGGAGGCCTCAAGATCGACCCCCTTCCCGTACGGCAGGACAGCGAGGGCCCCAGCATAGACCTGCTCCTGTGAGGAGAACTCAACGGCCTCAAGATAGGCCTGTTTCGCCCTCTCGGAAGTTACCTCCTCACGTTAGATAGCTATTAAATAGGAGGAAATATTATGTTTATATGGCCCCTTCCCACAAGAGGAACTATTACTTCGAGATTCGGAGCGAGAGGCGGAGCCCACAAAGGGCTGGACGTACATGCTGCCAGAGGGACTCCTATCCTTGCTGCAGCCCCTGGACGGGTGATTAGGTCTGGGCCCGCTGGGGGGTATGGGAACCTAGTGGAGATTGACCACGGGGGTGGGTATACAACGAGGTATGCACATAATGATAGAAACCTAGCCCCTGTGGGGGCTCGAGTTAACGCTGGACAACCTGTAGCGTTGATGGGGAATACTGGGAATGTGAGGGGTGCAACGGGAGTACACTTACATTTCGAAATAAGAAGAGGAGGGACTGCGGTTAATCCTCTGGGATACGTAAGTCCAGGTAGTACTACTCCAACCGAAGGGGCGCCTCCTCCGCCACCGCAAGGAGCTGCACAACCGATAACTCAGTTGGGTGGACTTGCCGCGGGGCTGGAATTTGACCATCACCAAATATCTCCCACAGTACAGGTAAGGGATCCCATAGAGACTCCTATGTCGGACTATCCCCAGCCTGCTCGTGGGCAAGAACTTTCTCCCGTACAGGAATTCTTTCAGAGGGCGGGGGAACGCCAGGAAGAAATGTTGGAGCCTTTGATCGCTGAGAAACCAGAACAAAAAGAACAGCAGGTAACTCCTCGAGAGACGGGAGTACCCACAGATGTAGCTACGGCCCAGAGAATAAAAGAGGAAACTCATCGGTGGGATCCTATGGCTATAAGAGAATCTTATCGGACCTGGACCGGGTGGAGGCCCGGAAGAACAAGACAACCTGAAGCTGAGGAAGAACCGGAAGAACGGCAGGAAGATAGGAGGATGAGAACCGGTGGCGGTAGATAAATGGAACCATCTCATCGAAGATTTTAGTGGGGGGCTTAACGAGCGGGATGGACATAAGAGGTTGGAGGATAAGGAGTCCGTTCCTCCAACACAAAACGTCGTAGTATCACGAAGGGGAGTCTTACAAACCCGCCCGGGAACTAGTAAGTTTGTTGAACCTCCTGTGGAAGAGGGGGAGCCTATCACCGGGTTATACCGGGGGTATTTGGAGCAGCAGGTGTTCTGGTCGCTGTGGGGGGAGGACCGCTACCATACTGCAGCCGAGGTTGCCCTGGAGCTCTTCCATGAGGTGGAGAATGTGGTCCTGGGCCGGGGAACGGTAGAGGGAAGCTATGCGGACATCTGTGCAGCGGCGCCTTTGGCCCGGGAGTTAAATGCTCCTATACTGATAACTCCGGAGGAAGAGCTGCCGGGGGAGACTCTGCGGGCCCTGTATCGGCTAAAGCCGGATACCATCTGGATTGTGGGAGAAACAGAGGCGGTCAGCCAGGAGATAGAAGACCAGTTGGCAGATGATCCGGAAGAGTGGCAAATAGAGCGTATTGGCGGAGAAGATCGCATGGAGACAGCCCGGTTTATTCTGGATGAACTGGCCCAGATGGGGAGCATTAGTAATAACTGTTATATCATCGGTTCCACAGCTCCTGCCGATGCGGCCATTGTATCCGGGGTTGCAGCTTCCTTTACTAATCCCATCCTTTATGTGGATGGGGAATTAGGGGAAGAAAATGAGAACGCCATTACTACACACGGATTTTCGGGGGCAATCATTGTCGGTGGGACAGCAAGGGTTCCTCAATCCGTGGAGAATGAGCTAATAGCTCTTTTGGGCGATGGTCAGGTTATAAGGGTGGCTGGTGACAACCGTTATTTAACGGCAAGGAATTATGCGTATTGGATAAACAACCCGGCAGCCCATTTCGTTCCGGCGGATTTTGAGCATGTAATATTTGCGACCGGAACGGACCAGCATGTGGTAGACGCTGCGGTTGCTTCTCCCATCGCAGCTTGCACGGGAGCGATAACTATGCTTACACGAAAAGACAACATTCCTTCTTATATAGAGGAACACTTGGAAGGTTTTGTGGAAGAGGGAACTAAGATATTCGTTGTCGGGGGACCTGAAGCTATTGGGCAGGAACCTTTCGAACAGATCATAGAAATGGCTATAGCACCTCCTCCGGAGCTATATTTCTTAGCTACCGCCGGACCTTACTTGAAACGTTGGGACGGGGAAGAATGGATAACTCTCTCTAGTAGTTTTACCGAGGGAGCTGATATGGAGTTTCTCAATTATAAATACGCTATATATTTGGTAAATGGGGTTGACGGGTATTTCCGAATTGAAAAAGATTTATGTACTGACGAATTGTGGCCACGGCCAGTTCGACCTTACATGCCCACTGACGAAGAGATAGAGCATGTGGGAGCTAACGCCATACCAGAAGACCCCAAGTATTTAGCGCTACACTATGATAGGATTTGGTTAGCTCGAGTGACGGATAATAAATTAAGAGTTTTTATGTCTGACATCGGTCAGGTCGCTGCGGATATGGAAAGCCCCTTTAAGAAGTTTCGCCCCGATTACTTCCCCGCTAATAACCATTTAGAAGCACATTGCAGGTTTGGGGATCAGATTACGGGGTTGGTTATCTACCAAGACCGTCCTTATATCTTTACCAAATACGGAACTTGGACGGTTTACGGGACAGCTCCAGAGGAATATCAACTAGTGAAGATTATGGAGGAAGGCGCAATATCCCATCGGTCCATACAGGAGTTTAGAGGCCTGTTAATTTTCTTATCAGAAAGAGGCCCGGTGGTTTTCGACGGAACTAATACTATCGAATTATACTGGAGAATCCCTGAAACGTTGGCTCAGATTGACCGAGACTTGTGGTCTAGATCGGCCGCAGTAATCTATGATAATTTTTACAAACTGTCTATTCCCATAGAAGAGAACAATGATGTGACTTTAGACCTAGATTTATATACAGACTTACAGAGTCCAGAAACACATAAAGGTTGGATCCCTCACAAGGGGTTTCATGCTAGAGTTTGGTTGGTAGACGAAGATTACAACCTCGTCTTTGGGGGGAACGATGGTTATGTTTATCAATGGGATAAGACGGTAGACAATGACGACGGAACCTCCTTCCAAGCGATTTTTACTACAAAGGAATATGATATAGGGGCCTGGTTAAAGATACTCAGGTTCGTATTAAGAGCGGAAGCAGGGGACTACGATATTATCTTCCGGTATAGAATGGAGCGGGGTCCTTGGATTACTAGGAGGTTAAACTTAAGAAAAGATCCTTTTGGTACAGAGGGAGTTATTACTAAGATAATTGGAGCTAAAGCTATGGGAACTAGTACTCAAATGCAAATAGAAAATGCAACTGGGAAACCCTTTACGGTTTATTTCGTGGGTATTGAGGAAGCGTATTTGAGGAGGGTTAGAGTATGAGAACCCGTTACCCGGCAAAGAAGAAAGGAATAACTCTTTATCCCTCAACTAAGTTCCATAAACTAGGAAAAGAAGAAGCACCTAAAATCACACAAGAGTTTGAAAACATCTACAGGGCCATCCGTGCGGTAGACCCCGCCGGGGGAGGAATTGCTGATGAAATCGTAGCGTTGGATGAGTCTGGAACCATGCAAACACCCCCCAGGGCTGCTGGAACTATTCAAAAAGCTTTAAACAAAGTACCAAAACACGGAGGCTATGTGCATGTAAAGTCGGGGGAATACACCATTGACCGGCCCATAGAAATACCTCCCGGGGTCAAGCTCCGGGGTTCTGTGGGGGGCACAGTGTTCAATGTCACCTGTCAAGACGGGATTATCAACAAGGGAAGCTGCCAGGACATTGAGATAAGGGACTTAACCCTGCGGGGCAGCCAGGGAGCAGTGAGCGGGGTAAACCTCTCTGCGCAGGTGGCCGAAGGAGAAGACCTGTTTGAGCTGGCCTGGACCAGGCCGGACTCTCAGTCACAAACTTCGCAGAGATATGTGTCCTATCCGTTCTCTTATGCCCGGTGCTCCAACGGGAAGATTATTGTTGTTTATTCTCCAAATTACCACGCAACAAATAGTTATTTATATGAGGGGTTCGCGGATAACCTGGACAGCTTTCTGCGAGGGCACGATACCATAAGAGATCGCCGCATGATCTTTACCGGAACGGGTTATACCCGGGGGACCGTCTTCAACTTTGAAGGAGGACTCTACCTTGCAGTGGTTTGGTTGGACCACGACGCAGAGGCGGAAACCGCGGAGGAGTGTGACAGCACACAGCATGTGCGTATTTACAAGAGCCCTTCGGGGACCGGCGGAGACTGGGTGCTGCACGGGACGATCAGGGATTCGGAGGAGAACGATCATGATGTGATATACCACCAGGCCAGGCGCCTTCCGGTGGGAGCTCCCCTTGTTACAAGCACGGGGCGGTGGGTCATCAGCTATCCCCATTTTGTGCGGCATGGCACAAGCTGGCAGGGCTACCTGGGCACCGGAGCCGGTTTTGCTACCAGCGATGATGCCGGGGTTACCTGGACTACCCGATATACCTGGAGAACCAACCTAACAGGTCAGTGTCAGGGTTTATCACGTTCCATGGAGGAATACGGGGGGCGTATATGGGGGCATATATTTCATACGTATTCGAATGGGGGCACCCACATCTTCAGCAGCCCGGATAACGGGGCCAGCTGGGTGCACATGTATAGATTCCCCGAGCATCCCTTCTGGTCTGAACAGGGAATTTCGATGGGGGGTTATATGGATGCTTCCTTCTACCGGGAGGGGGCTTATCTGTATATGGTGACCAGTCATAGTAGCTCCGCTGCTCATACCAACGCAGGCATGGCCGGGCCGGATTACATCTGGCGCTCCAATAACCCAACACAGCTGGACAGCTGGGAATGGGTGTGGAACGGGGGAGTTAGCTCAGGCACTGGTCATTCCCGGGGGCCTGACGATGTTTTTGCCCGCTTTTTTGCCGATGAAGGGCGGATGGTCCTTTCTATAACCCACTTTGTCAACGGGGAAATGTATGTGGATGAAGGCGCCGGAGTAAACCCTAAAGTGGAAGGGGTGAGGGCGAGCGGCTTCACCAACGGGGTCAAACTGGAAGGGGTCGGCGGCTTTATTGCGCAGGGGAATTACCTCTTCGAAAATGAAGTGGGGCTTCGTTTGGAGGGAGCTAACCGGGGCATTGTGGGGAACAACATCATCGGACAGAATGAACGCGGGATTCTTCTGGATTCCGATACTTATTATAACATAATCTCCGGAAACAATCTTATGGGCAATGAAGAGGCCATAGATAATTCCGGGACCATGAACAATATTATCGGTAACCAACCTTAGAGGAGGGGATAGTATGCCGTGGATCGGAGGGCGTTATGTACCTACGCCTCCAGAGGACGTCAGGGAGAGGTATAGTCCGGAGGATTTAAGGGGCATGGCGAGAGACGCAGCGGAGATGAGGTATGGAGAGGCTCAAAGGCAAATTCCCGCAATGGGCCAGCGAATGCAACGAGTCGGACTAGAAGCAGAAGCTAAAAGAGGAACTGCGGGAACGGGAGTTGCAGACCGTCGAACTACTATGCCTTTGGCCCAACAACAGACTCGGATGGCGGATGAACTAGCAAGAGAGAAGGGGCAGTTTAAACAGACATTCTTCGACGAACTACGAATGGCAGAGAGAGCGAGAGCGGATGAATTGTTAGCACAGGAGTACCAAGACTGGGTAGCGAAACAACAATTAGGATTACAGCACGGACAACTAGACGTACAACGAGGACAGTTGGGTATACAAGCGTTTCAGGCAATGGCTCCTTACAAATACCTTACCCAGGCTCAGCTACAGCAGCTCCCATTATCGTGGGCTCAGACTATGTACGAGATGCCAGGGAGTCTTGACGACCTTCCAAGGTTTACGGGTGAGATTAACATTCCCAACTTTGGAACCGCAATGAGCCCCTCGGGGGCCCAGAACTACTCTGTCCGAGCTGCGCAAAGTTACGTTCAGGACAAAGGGGGACGAGTTAGCGTAGACCGCAGGGGGAACTATGACGTAGTAATAGTAAATGGGTATGAGATTGATCCGGCAGTATTTGGGGGTAGTATTCCTCAGTACATACTGGACCGGGCATTAAGCCTTCCTAGGAGGTGAGTTGAATGAGAGAGATTGAGGAAGCTGCAGCCCATGGAATTGATATGTCTTGGTTGCAAGACGCAGATCCTCGGCAGGTTTTTGGGGTACAGCAGCAGCAAGCTCCCATGGCCGACCCAACTTGGATGTTCCAGGGAGTACAACAGGCACAAGCCGAGACACCGGTTTATGCACCGTTTGAGCCTGGTACTCCCACCGGAGCAGGGTTGGAGTTAGAGGAAAACATCCGGCAATTTGACAAGTCTCATGACGTAGCTTTACAACAGATAGGGTTGGATAAACGTAGAGCGGCTCTCGCGGAACGAGAGTTCGAGGCACAGAGGAAGTTAGCACGTGACCAGCTCGCTCTTGAACAGTCCCGTCTAGCTTGGGATAAAGAGTACGGGAGAGGAAGGCTGGCACTAAGTGCACAGGACGCACAGGCGGGGATGGACATTCTCGGGGAAGAGAGTATGGAGACCGCGGTAGGTCAGAGCATGACCAATATGGTCGGGGATTTGGTAGACACGGCGATTGCTCGTGGACATGCTCCCAGTCAAGTTCATTCACAGTTAGACAAAAACTATGGGATGTTCGGGTCACACACTATTCCTTTTGAGGACGCTAAATCTTTAGCAAACCGGATGTATGTGGACCGGTTCAACGCTCAAGACTTTGGTAGAGCTACAATCCATAGGCTCACCCCATCAAGAGAAGGGGCGCTTCGAAGTTTATGGAGCAAGGCAAAGAACGAGGTTAAACGACTAGAACGAGACCAGGCCGGAGGTTGGGAAACTGTGGAAGAGGGATATCTCCGTGATCCCCGTTCAGGGGAGATTTATCACATGGACCCCGAGCTAAGCTCCCAGCCCCAGAGGGTACAAGACCGGCCCACAACGGATGACCGGCCCTGGTGGCAAAGGATACTAGGAATCGGGGGATAAGTAGAGGGAGGGAAGACGATGTCGGACTTGGAAAAGTATTTCTACACTTTGTATCATCAGCAGCGGCTTCAAGATACCCCCATGGGTTTTGGGGACGATCCCTTGCTCCACGACTGGGCTCGACCGGAACCAAGGAGAGAGGACTTTATAACACAACACATGCCTAGACATAGCCCCATGGAACAGGTTCTTTTCCACGAGGAACTAGGGAACCCGCTTACGCAAGGGCTGGATGAAATGCCCCCGGAGGTTGGTTACCCAGAAACACTTAGCGAGCCGTATGTTCCTAGGTTCGCTAGACCAGAACCTGTGAGAGAACCAGAGGAACCTTCTCGTTTTTTCGGGATTGGGGAGTATGGGGTTGGACTTAGCCCCTTCCGAATCTCCGCACCAGGTCCGCACCAGGTCTTAGATACCATCTCAAGACTTGCTCCTGAAGTTCCGGAGGATGTCGAACCAACAATACAAACTCCCACCCCTCTGCCAGAACACCTTCCCCCACACGTAAGAGGGGAACCGGAACCTGCGGATATACATGATGTATTTCCTGCATACCCGAGGAAGCGGGAAGAAAGAAGGCATACCCTTCCTCCCCATGTAGCGGGAGAAGAACATGGGGGGTCAATTCGTGATTTGTTGGGTATTTCCAGGGAAGATGAGGAACCCGAATTACCCTCTTACATGGATCGAAAGATTCACCCTTCCGAAGAAGGGCCACGAGATATAGTAGGGGAAGCTGGTCTTAGTGTTCCCAGAGAGTATGAACTTCCCCCTCATGTAGGGGAACCCGACGCAGCGTTTCCTACGTTGAGGCCGGATGAACGCGATCCCGATATCGTGAGCCGGGCGGCAGCACCAACTCGTGAGGGAGAGATTAGAGCTTATAGCCCCAGTATGCTTCCTTTGGGAAGACGTACTGCAAGGAACATAGAACACGTAAGAGACGTTGGAAGGAACCTTTTACAGCAGGCTGCATCGGGGATGGCAGGTGAGGTGGGAGCCCATCACGTTGTGTCTTGGCTCTTCACCCCGCCCGAAGAAGAGACGGAGCCCCCGCGAACCTATATTGAAGAGGGGGTAGAGTACGAGTACGAGGACGGACCCCCTGATCTAGCCCCGAAAATAACGGCAGAAGACTTTCTTAAAGAACCGGAAACTCTTGGTGATGAGGTCGCTCAAGTCGTCGGAGCTATTACGCCTTATGTGATGAGCGGGGGAATCTTCTCAGGCCCCGTGGCTGCGAGGACAGGGAGTATTTTAGGGAAGTATGCTCCTCGTTTAGCGAAGGGGTTTGCTGGAAGAATTGTACCCCAGGTAACGGGAGGCGCAAGTCTCGGAGGTTCTATCTCAGCTATTAGAGAGGCAACCGGATGGTTGGACGAACCCGAAGAAAAAAGTCTTCGGGAATCTCTTCAAAACGTGGTTACTGACGCTGGGAGATTTGCAACCTGGCGGTTGGCTCAAGGAGTAATAGCAACTCCTCTTCAAAGAAAGATAATGACAGCTCTTCCCCAGGCGCTTAACGAAGGAAGACTAACTCCGGCACTCGTCGAGGTACTAAGCACAGGGATTACCGGGGGGTTAGCAGGTTCCAGTATGGCGGCTGTGGAAGCGTTTTTCCAATACTTAAACGACCCGGAAGAATTTGAGGTAGCACAAGCAGCAAACGACATATTAACTCAAGGCCTTTTCTTCGGGGGCATGAGCATAGCTTTCTCTCTCTTGGGTATGGCACAGGGACGCCGTCCTGCACTTGGGCGGATTATGAGGGGGCGAGAAGAGTCCAATAGAGTAAAACAAAGATTAATTGATGCGGGGGGAGTAGAGACTCAGCCCGGTGTTATAAAGTTCGCCAAAGGTCATAGACTTTCTGGGGACGATGCTTACTATGGAAGAGGTTGGTGGGCGGAGCAACAGGAATACAGTCGAGGAAGACCCACAGGAAACATTAAGTGGGTGCATGTCTCCCCTATAAAAGATATCAAAGCTAAAGGTCCCTGGGGAATAATGCCACAAAGCAGAGTACTAGACAGTGAAAGGGGTGCCCGGAGCTTTTTTGTGGCGAAGCTTCCTGGAGATAGAACCCGTCCCGAAGGTGCAGTCGGGCGAGCTGAGAGTACTGAATACGCCCGTGTGTTATCTTTTCTAAGCCAAGAGGGATGGCGTAATAGAGCGCTGATGATGCTTTCGAGGGGGCTCGGGATAGAGAGGGGCTGGGTACCCACTTATGCACAAAGACTTGATCCTAAACTAGCAGACTTATCGAGTGGTAGACCTGTTCCGGAATATGGCATGCCCGAAACTAAAGGCCTATGGGGGGTTCCTTGGAGCCGTAAAGCAGCTAACCGAATAAAGGAATTATTTAGTGAAGGGCTACGAATTGCTAGGAGGCAAACTAAAGGGGAAGCTCATGCTAAAAAGTACGGAGAACGCGTTCCTACGCATGAAGAAGCTCGGGGGGTTACTGATCCCTATCAGCGTCCGGGGGACCCATTCACCCGTGTTCGTGATCCCTATACTGCTCCGACGCAGGTAGAACGTCAAGCGGCTCCGGAGTTTATGACTCAACCGGGACGTTACATTACGCTTCAAGATGGTAGAGTAATAGATTTAGGCACGGGACAAGTTACCACAAGACCATCACCGACCGTTCAACACGGACAATTATTGCGAGGGTTCCTTGATCCTAGTCCGGAGCGAGCAACCGGTTTAATACGACCACGTGCCGCTGCGCCAGAACAAATCTCCTTCCCCGGAGCACCGCATACTGAGACGGAGTATATGAACCCCATCGAGGATCTGGGAATGGAACCAGAGGAGTTAACTCAAAAAGAGTTTATTGACGCTACTCGAGACCGCTATCACCGCGCTGGAGAGGAGTTATCCCCTGAGGATATCGAGGAATTAAAAACTTCTCACCGGCAGTCTGTGGAAGAAGCACTAGAGACGGGGAAGCCTGCACGAACGGATGATTACCCTGATCTTGTATCCGATCCCGCACTGCTTGAAGAAAGAGCTGACGTTGACCGAAGAGATCAAGAGAGGGCAGATGCGGTAGACCGGGGGGAAACTCCCACACAGGTTAGCGTGGTAGAATCTAAGGTTGGCCCCGGATGGACTGTGGTTGAGGAAGACTCCGGTGTTCCTCTTATGGATTTTGCGAACCAGGAAGCTGCGGACGCTTATGCTAACCGGCTTAATCGTGGTGAAGATGGGTATGAGGACACCCGAGAGATTCAAGGGGCGGAACAGTACGAGGCTCTGCTTATTGCAGCAGAACGAGAGCACCAAAGAAAAGAGGCTGAACAGCAAAGAGCAGAACAACATACTGAGCCTCTGGGAACTCTTGATACCGTCGAGAAGACGGGCGAGGAAAGAATAATCTCTGTAGATAGTCTAGCTTATGAGGAAGAAGATTTACTGGACGAAGAAGGTATGGTAATTACAGCGGAAGATAGTGGGGATGCGTTAGAATTTATTGGAGTAAGGTATGCCGAAGCGGAACAGGCTTTTGAGTACAATCCTAATAACATTGACCGGCAAAAAGAGATTGTGGAAGAAGCGAGTAAAGCAGCTTATTCCGTATGGCAAGGGGAAGAACCCGACCTTGATGCACTAGATAAAGACACCAGAACTTACTACGATAGGTTCTACGCTACGGAAGTTACCGAAGAAAGCCTTATAAATTATGGCGCAAACGTTTCTTCCATATTAGATGTGCTAGGAAGGTCCACCCCTCATAGTACTCCAGTTGATAAAACAGCGGTACAGCCTCCTTCGAAACAAGAAACTACTCAAGCTGAAACTGAACTCAAGAATACTACTCAACAACACACTCGGAAGAGGGGGACGACCGACACTGCAAAGGACCAGACCCCTCACAAATACTCCCCGGGAGATATCCAGCCGGGGGTATATGTATACGACGCTGCCGGGGGGAAACTCCACGGTGCAGGGAAGATGATGGTAAAAGGCGAAGAAGGAAACTTACTCTTCGTAGAGGATGAACAAGGGAATGAGTTCTACGTTAACCGTAAAGAGGTAACTACGACTAGTCCTCATTCACACCGTCGTCAACCGGGAGCGTGGGGATCACAATATAAACACGAAGACCGTAAGGATGAGTATCAGGATAACCCCCAAGCTCCGGGATCTCATCATGAACGGGCTCCTCTAACGGAAAAAGACCGTGCGTTTATGGATAAGCTTAAAGCATCGTTGAGAACCCATTCTATCAGTCCTGATGAGAAAGCTTTTATATTAGGTTACTCGGAGAGGTTTCTCAGGTCAGCCCGTACTGCGGGAATTGACGTTGATTTTTCGTTAGACCTTGCGACGAGACTAACGGACCAACTTACTACCACCGCACTACAAGCACACGGTTTAGAGCCGGGGACAGAAGCTTACGCAGACGGTAAGGTAATGGTTCAGAGCGATGGGACGCTGTTAAAAGTGGCTATAGAATTGGCCACCGACGTAGAAAACCCTATTTCCCCAACGCTTTTACACGAAATGGCTCACGTGTGGAACATTTTGTGGGAACATAGTAACAAAGAAGAGTTCACTGCCGCTGTAGATTATTTTGCGGAAAAAACCTATTTGAACAACCAGGGCGAAAAGAAGAAGTTGGGGAGACGTCGTGCACGAGAACATCTAGCTGAGATATTAGCAGATGCTGCGATGGCGGGTATAGGTCGAGATACTTTAGCCCCATCCTTTTTACGAAGAATTGTGGGTAAGTTCCAAGAATGGGCGGACCGGGTTTTCAAAAGGCTCTTAAAGTTTAAAGAACAAGTATTCCCTAACCTCCCCGATGTGGTAAAAGATCAATGCCAGGCGTTTGCTGATGGAGATTGGGAACGTGCCTTCAGAGGAGTTCACAGTAACACTATTAAAAAGAATACTTACTTTAATATGGAGAGCGATTGGGCCGCACCTTTCCACTCCCGTTTACGCACTCAGTTATTAAAAGAAACAAAGGGGCAGCAGAAGTTTACTAAGAAACAGTTAAAGAAACTTATTTACAGCGGGAAGAAAGACGAGGTGTACTGGTCCGGGATTATTCCGTGGGTTGAGGCCCAACAGGAACCCATACACTTAGACGACGTCTTAGCTCAAATCAGGGACGTCTCTTTGGTAGAAGTTTATGGGGCGGAAAGGTTTGGGGATGTGCCTCTCGGGGAACAATTTCTACCTGGGGACAGAGAGCACACGCCGGAAGGAGTAATAGACTTTATATTTGAGCAGGATAGACGTTGTACTGATACTTTAACAAAGTTGTTATCTGATATAGAACGAGGGTTACGGGGTTATGAAGAACCCCTTTCCACGGAAGACAGAATACGCTTAAGTAATCAGGTAGCGGATAAGATGGAAAGATTATCGGATTTTCTTCCCCAAAATGTTCCAGAGGATTTGAACTCCTTGATCAAGTTGATTGACCAACTCATAGAAGAGTTCGAGGAAGCTGAAGATGATTTTGTAAACGTATTACTCCAGATGTATCGGGAGGTTCAAGAGACAGATAAACGGTTACGGAGAATACGTAGAGCTCTTCGTACTTTCTCTCCTCCTCGACATTCAAGAAACTACTCAGAATCCGGGGTCGACCTTTTACGACAGTCAACAAAGTATTCAGACGAAGAGATACGTCGCCATCTACCTTATAGTCTGGAAACTCTTTTCGAATTTATTGCTGGGCTCCATTTAACTGACAGAGTTGCCGAAATGGTTTCGAACATAGAGACTTATAAATCAATAGTCGAGACTCTTCCAGTAGCTCAGTTTGATATTCAGATGCTACTGGAGATTGGTGACCGAATTGAACAGGGTTTGGAAGACTTTGCAGTACAGGCAGATCTCGCCGCTTTACAAGAGGATATAACCAAGATCTTGGATGCGTTGAAGCTCACGGGAATTTACAGAGGTTCGGACCTTGATGACCATTATGATGAACTTCGCTCATCATTCGGGTTCCTCCGTGATCGGGTACAAGACGTGGCTGATGACCGAAACTCGGCGGAATTCAATAGAGTATCAGATTCTTACTTACAGGAAGTAGTAGATAAAGCTCGAGCCCAATTGTGGTCTCCTTACATGGGCCTTCCATCCGACACAGCGTATCAACAAGGGAAGAAAGAAGTGGACGACCGGGTCGAGTGGTGGGATCAAGAGATTGGGTGGTTGAAGGAAATAGTTGACCAAAAAGAGACTTTTCTAAATGACATACAAACTCATGCTAGTGAGTTACGTAGATACTTAACTCGAGTGCATAATGAAGGGATTTTTGGTACGCAAGAAGACCTAGACGCACCGCAATTTAGATCGAAGTATGATAACCCTGAATATCGCCATCCCTATGGGATTGGGATTCCAGGATCATACCGAGAAGTTCTTTTCTCCCCGCCTTTCGGAGACTGGAAGGAAGCTGAGTTAGACCGATTGTTATCGGCTAAAGACGTCCAAGAATTACTAACAGTTCACCCTCGCCCTATAGATTTTAGATTGAAGTGGGGGGAACTAGTAATACAGGCTATCCCTGGCGAAAACCGTACTATGTGGGGGATCTACGCAGTGGGCGAAGACCAATCGGAACTGGTTGTGGAGCCCCAACCTTCTCCCCTAAAGGCATTTCTTTCTCTGTATCAACAGGAGATAGATAGAGATGAGTATGCTGTCATGGGAAAGGACGCACTTCTAAACTCTATTATGACCAGGTCTACTTTAGTTGCACAAAAATTCCTGGACGAATTTGCAGGGGGAGATTATATCCTGCTTAACCACGCCCCTAACCGTTATAATAGAGCTGAGGGCGATAGACAAGATCTCCATCTTGTAAGCGCATCCGACCAGGGACGCAGTATTACGGGAGGCTTTACTGCGGAGAAGACGATACGTCAAGCTCTACGTAAGACAGGAGACCTGAGACTAGCGAAGGTTTTGGAACAGCTTGAGCAATATACTCACCACCCCACACAACACTTTGAAGGAGTAGAAGACGAGACTGGAGGCGGAGAGATCGCTTTTATGCGGTATGATATTGTGGAAGGGGAAGCAGCTGGAGAGAAATATCTTCGGATACAAGAGTTCCAGTCTGATTGGCACCAAAATGCTCGGGAATATGGGTACCGGATGTATAGTGTTCCAGATAACTGGAAGTTTACCCAAGAGGAAATGCCTGTATTTCTAGACAACGTGTTAGACAAAATCCCCCCAGGTGCAGCAAGAGACCGTCCCCAACTACATGAAGAGATTGTAAAGTCTGCAGTTGAATCAAAAGATATGATTTACCTTATAGACCATAGTAAAGTTCCAGACGAACGGCATGAGATAAGAATTCCCGACCTAGATGATCTTACGTTTACGGGTAGGGATACGATGACTCTGGTCCGTAAAATGCTTGCTGACTCTCGGTTCCTTAATAACTACACTTCTCTGGCGAAGTTCTTCGGGTATATGGAAGGTGCTAAACGAGCGATTACTATAGAGGATCTGAATGCCCACGTTCAAAGAGAGGGAGAGTCCTTACAATTAGGTCTTCCTTATTTAAGGTTTTTCGGAATAACCCGCCCCGCAGAAACTGTGGTAGGGTTGGGAGACTTTGTAAACTCTCTGCTCCTAGAATCTCATATCAACACCGTACACCGGGCTCTCCAGATATTAGAAGAGGGAATAGACTTTCGCCCAGAGAGAAGTAATACGGAAGACCGAGCTGTCCAAGAGTTCTTAAAATTTGTGGATGAGAGGTTTGACGAAGTATCCGCGGAATTGGGGGATACTAAGGCCGCTCACTTAAGAAGTGTTAAGAGTACTTTACTAGGAATACAAAGTATATTGGAGCAGGGGGACAGAGTCCGATTAACGGAACCCGCGGAGGGAAGACTTATGACGGTTCCCTTCCACAGGTTCAAACACGTTAGTGATGTTCTTGGGATGGGAGAAGCAGAGAAATGGTTATTTACCGAAGATTCCGCAGAGCTTATTTCCCCAGCACTAGAAGCTTTGGGGATTCATATTGCTCCTGGAAGGTTGCGTATTCCCATCAACTTTAACCAAGAACACATTCGGGAAAAACTAAAGCCTGAGATAGAAGCGGCCGTTCAAGCATTCTTTAACCCTGAGCTTGAAGAGAACCTTAGTGAGTTTGCTCGTAAATATTTAAGAAGGATCAAACTCTACGAAATAAGCCATCGTATTTCCGGCGGGGAAGAAGACCGGATTATGAACAACTGGTTAGATCTTCCTCAAGCCTTCCTAGAAGGTATTGCGGTAAACTTAGACCTAATGTTAAGAGAAGGAAGAGATGACGCAGCCCCGGAAAAAATCACAACAGAAAATGTTTGGGTGCTGAGAGACGAGAAGAATAATATACAGGGGATGTCATTTATAACAGACGAGGGCAAGGCTAAAGCAGCGATAATGGACAGTCTTTCAGCTCGGGAGAAAGTTCCTCCCGCACCCTTCTCTACTAACTGGTATGAGTATATGTTCAAATGGGCACTTAGAAAGGCTGCTGAGAAAGGACTTCAAGGTGTGGTCTGGTCTCCAGGAAAGGTACAAGCGGAAAGGTGGAGCATGTTTAGAGTTATCGATACTATAACATGGAAGACTACCTATCCCAGTGCTAAAGACCGGAACAAGGAGGTTAAGGACCTTGTGATGGCACACCAATCACTTAATCCCTTAGACTGGGTTCCGGAGCCGGTGTACCACTTTGCACTCTTCAAAGACGGTGTGGAGATTTCCCCTCGAGCTGGGGCAGAGGTGGAGGACGTTCACGGGCTGCTATCCTTTGTCGTACCCGAGAGCGATCTCGCAGGGAAATTCGGAAAGGCATTAGCGGACCAAATCAAGGAGAAAGAAAGAAGCGCGGTCCCTGATCTAGAGGAAGCGAGTGCTCTGAAACGGGGACACCACAGGAAACTAACACTGGACAAGGACATGCAAGTGGGACGGGGGCACGGGATGGTCCAGGCCTATGGAGAGTTTGACGCCGAGGGTAATTACGTTCCTGGGATAATGTTTAAGTGGTTACAAGACAGTAAAGGTAAAAGATACTTAAAGCAATGGGACGCTCAACTTGAAACGCTTTACTTCAGGGAGGGTGAAGGTTCAGGCTTAAAAAGCAACACATTAAGACGGTTATATGGGAAGCTACTAAAGAGTCCGGAAACCATACCCGTTCCCGGGGTTAAAATCACGCAGGATATGCAGAATGACGTACTCTACAAAGGTCAAACTAACTACTCACTTAGAGGCGGAGATGGGAACGAGAATAGTATTGACCACATTCTCCAGATGTATGAAGAGTATGTCGAGCAAGAAGAAATACAGGGACGCAGCAAGCCCAGGCCTCGGTTAAGCAAAGAAGAAAGAGCACAGTTAGCCAAGCAGGAGATCCTCAACAATGAAGAGAAGGCTAAAGAGATAGGGTTTAAGAACCTGGAAGAAGCTCGTCTGGTGCTCGAAGCGAATGAGATGGGTAGACAACGGTGGATTACGAAGTCGGAAGAAATACCCACGGGAACGTTAAGGAAGTACGTCCGGCTGGAATCTCCGGAGAGTATGTATAACCAGTTAGTCGACCGCTTAAAGGAGATGGACCCCGAAAAGGTTAAGGATCTGGCTGAGGGAGTAAAATACCGGGGTCGCACTAAGTTCGAGCCTGAGCAGGAGCAAGAGATTAATAAACGTAGAAAACGGATAAAGAAACTATTGAAGAAGAGGTTGAGGCCAGAGTTCGAAGGTGTGGTTAAAGACCTACTCCGTGAGTGGGATTGGAAGGTCAACTATCGAACCGAGAAGAAGATCAAAGCTTTAGAGGGTAGACGAGACTTCCTGAAACGGAACCCCGATGCGTACATGCCAGACAATAAGTTGAAGGAACTGGAGCTCCTTGACAAACGTCCTTTGACCGACGCAACATTTGACGAGATAATGAACCTATTCGATGTGGTAGAACAGTATTATAGGTTGAACGCATTGAAGAATCAGTTAACTATTGGGAAAGATCTCAGGAACGTGAAGAAAGAGATTGAAGAAATTAAGCAGGATATTAGGGCCGCCCTTCCCGAGCTAAAAGGTTTCGATGCAATCGCTTCGGAAATGGATACTACCATTATGAGTAAGGAAGGTCCAGGGGTTACCCGAGCTAGTTTGGTTGAGAAGCTATATACAACTGATTCTTTTATGCCGGAGTTCTTAACACAGTTCCTTCAAGGAAAAGAATCTGGTAAGCTTTCTGATTATCTTTACCACGCAATTGACGACGGTTTCAATAAGAAATATGATATATGGTTCCGGATCATGGAAGATGTACGAGAAGCTATTGGGACCACTAACATTAAACCTTGGAGCCGTTTGTTTAACAAGCGTGAGAAAGGATTAGAAGTACTGGAGATTACCAACCCCTCGACCGGTAAGAAATTCAAGCTTACTAAAGGGGAAAGAATGGCAATATATCTCCACTCTAAGAACGAGTATAATCGAAGGAACTTAATTGAAGGGGGCTTTAGGGTTGCACATAACCGCAGCCAAATCGTTAAGCTAAGTGAAGACGATGTGAAACACATTGTCTCGGAAATGACTGAGAGAGAAACACAGATTGCCGACGCTCTGTCTGCTCAACTACATTACCTCCGAGACGAATTGAATGAGGTCTCCGTGAAACTTATAGGTCACGAGGTTGCCAGGGTAGAGAACTATTTCCCCATCCATCGAGACCGTGATGATGTGAAAAAAGATAGAACGGCGGATCTAAGGTCTGTCTCTTTCACACACCGGATGCTTGAGAGGATGGGTATACTCCAAACTCGGGAGGACGTCGTCAAACCTATTATTCTACGGGATGCGTTTGATTCTTTCTTAGTCTACGTTCAGGATGCGTCCTCTTACGCAGCGTTTGCCGAGCCTGTAAGAAATGCACGGATGATCCTCGACGACGTAGAGTTTAAAAAGATGCTGGAGGCTGCAGGTAAAAGACACTACCACGAAGCGTTAGAAGCATATTTAGGGGATATAGAAGGCCACATTTCTAACTTGAGCAATTTAGATAAACTCTCTTTAAAGCTTCTTAATCCGATTCACGTATCTATTCTCGGGTTAAACGTCGCGGTAATGTTTAAGCAGCCTACTTCTTACTTAGCTGCGGGGACGGAGATAGGGACTAACTACCTACGCAAAGCGTTGTTCACTAGGGTGGACTGGTCTGAGATCTATCAACATGACTCTCAGCTACGTTACAGAGACCAAGGAAAGATTACCAGGGAAATGGGAGAGATAGGAGAAGTCGGACACCACTTAAACTTCTTCTTAGGAGAAGAACTAGTCTCTCAGAAATGGACTAAGGGTATAAGGATGATGGACCGTTTGACCGTAGGTAGAATATGGAACGCCGTTAAACTAGAAACCGAGGACCTGCACCCTGAATTAACCTCCGAAGAATTCTGGGAGCATGTCGCTGACCGAACCAGGAAGATTGTGAACAGAACTCAGCCTACCTATCTACCCCATACTCGAAGTGCTTGGGGACGAAACCCACACCCATTAGTCCGGGTTATGTCTCCATTCCATACTCAGAGGAACAAGAACTTCAATATTATTGTGAGGGAGGTATGGAAGTATCGAAAGAGTAAAAAGACTCCGAAAGATAAAGCTCGTCTCATGAAGTCTATGTTTCTTATGCTTGTCGCCGTTCCGATATATCTACTCGGAGTAGACGAGGCAAGAGACCGTGCACTCAAAAGAGATCCTAAACAGGACGTGGTTACAAGAGCCGTCAAGTTAGTAGGCATTAATCTGGGCAACTTATACGTGCTCGGAGGTGCTTATGATAGTATAGTAAGTAATCTTGAACGGGGAAGGGGAAGGGGTTTTGATATGGTAGACCCCTTAACCCAAACCACATGGGAGGGGATAGATGCTATAGTAGATATGTTAGTGCTAATCGAGTCGGTTATAACTCAAGAGGAATTTAAGGATGGGGCGAAAGAGGGCGAGAAAGCATGGATGACGAATCTTATGTCCTTTATTGACAGTGCCGGAGTTTTCATGGGTAAGTATTACGGAGTACCTTATCAGAATATCCGAGTTCAAGGGGAAGGAATACTTAAGCAGATCGGAGGCCCTGACGCGGAGATTGCTGTGGACGCTCTAACCAGAAACCCACAACAAGCTTATTACTACAATCAGGTCTGGGATCGACTAGAAGCAGGTAGAACGGAGGATGCAAAACGAGCGATGTACATCCTTCATGATTACTTTGACGTCAAGACTGATGATCTTAAACGGAGCTGGTCCAGCAGAAAGGAGGACGGAAGATTTGACGCGGAGGATTGGAGACGAGCAAGAGAACTTTACATCGAAGTTAGAAGAGAACGAGCTACTTACTAGAGAAGAAATAGACATGGGTCAAGGGGGGTTATTGTTGGCTAACGGGGACTGTGTCGTTGGGGCGAAGAACAAGACTGAGATCGAAGCGATGCGTCGAGAACAGGAAGTACAAGACCAAAACATCTGTGCTGTAAACCGGGACATCAAAAGGATTAGACAAGATATCAGCGAGATAAACCAGAAAATGGCCGGGCACCGACCTACCTGGCCCGTGGCCATTGTTCTTTCTGTTCTCGCAACTCTGTGCGGTTCGATGGCGGTCTACATCATCGCCCAAACGGCACTCTAAACACAACGTTATTGGGAGGTAAACCAAGTGAGAGTAGATTGTGCAGGATGTGCGGAAGAAGTAGAGATTACGGAGGAGCTGTATCAAAAGATACTAAGGCAGTACGTAGAGTTCTTTTGTCCTGCGTGTCGAAGGGAGGCGATAAAGATAGATGAGTAGAGTCTGTGTTGACCCAGGACATGGTGGGCGTGATCCAGGGGCGGTTGGTAACGGCCTCCGTGAATCCGACGTAGTCTTGAAGATCGGACAGTACCTTAACCAGGCGTTAAGCGGATATAACTGTGAAGTGCGAATGACTCGGAATAGCGACGTGTTCGTCTCTCTAACGGAGAGGGCGAATATTGCTAACCGGTTCCGGGCAGACCTGTATATTAGTCTGCACATCAACTCTGCGACAATAACTGCTCACGGGTTTGAGAGTTTCGTTGCAGGGACACTACCTCCGGGACATCAAACTCGTAAGTGGAGACTTATTGTTCACAGACAAATCATGGAGTTCCTAAGCATACATGGCATCCGCGACAGAGGTAGAAAGAATGATACGGCGATAACGCCGAATGGGTTTACAGTGCTGAGGAGAACTAACATGAGCGCTATGCTTATGGAGTATCTGTTCATCTCTAATCCGGATGAAGCAGCATTACTTCGGAAGGATGATTTTCTCCGCGGTATAGCGAATTCAACAGCTATAGGTATAGCACGAGCGTTGAACCTGAGCGGTTCGGCACCAGAACTTATAGGAGGGGACGAGATGGAAGAACTTGCGATCGTAACTAATAAAGAGGTTGATGCGGTAAACGTATATGCTCTGGCCAAAAGAGTAGGGTGTGGGGTTTTCCCCCGAGAAGTTGCCGAGAAACGGCAGGTGGCGAAAAAGATAATCGTGGCAGGTGGAGGGACGGACGGACTAAAAGGGGATAGGTTCGACGACCTTTCTGGCGATGATCGGTGGTTCACCGCGGGTAACGTGGGGGAAGAATTCCGAAAGAGGGGGGAGAAATAAGTGTTAGAGTTTCTCGAGCAGAACTGGCCGATAATCGTCGCGGCAGTGGGGGCTGCCGGGATAATATTTGCGTTTATGAACTCCGAAGTTGCCCGGGCTCGGGCTGAGGAGTTCCTCTATGCCTATGAAGCGAAGTTCCGAAAAATCTTAGACCAGGAACAGGATGTAGTAGTAACCTGGATCACAAACTCTTGGTACTCATTCCTTCCAAAATATGTGAGGCTTTTTATCCCGAAGAACAAGTTTCGGAAAATACTTAATGCTGTTTACGGGGGAGTGCTTAACTACTTAAAGACAGCCAGATAAATCTAGCCGTCCTTTCCTCCTTATATATAACCTTTGGGGCGTACTTTAATTATTTTATTAAAGTAGGCCCTCTTTTTTTATTTTTACGTGCTCCAAATTAATAAATTTTACCGGCAAATTTGGATTTCTACGGTCCAGTACGAGTATTTATATTAGTTATTTTTATTTGCGACCACAATTCCTGTTCTAGTGTGCTTCAACGTTCCGTTCTCAATGTTCTTTTCTACTATATATTTTATAGCTCGGCGACTGAACCCTGTATCTCTAGCTATTCCCCGTTCTGATATCCCCGATTTGTTCATTTCAACTAGTCCTAAGAGTTGATTCTCCATCTCAGGCGTAACAGAATGATGAGGCTTTGCAGCTTTTCTAACCTTGATATCATAACCAGGATCCCCCAGCTCTTGTAGCTGCAAGGTCAAGTCTATCTTAGGCCTAGTCCCCCCCGCTCTAAACTCTCGTTCAACCGTTAAGGAGACCGGAGTCCCCTCCGTCTTCGTGATCTCTTCGTCCGTATCCCCTTCACCTCCCTCCGAATCATTCTGGCTCCCGGATACTCCGATGTACCACGCTGACTCTACCCATCCATGTAGTGTGGTAGAGCCTAACATACGCTGTCCTCCACGTGCTCCCCCTTTCTTTTTATTCCAGTGGTGGATGAGCATAATCCCAGTATTGTACTCATTCTTAAGTTTTAACAACCAGTTGAGTACGGGGTTGAGGTCCTTTGCATGGTTAACGTCTCCATCAAACATTAAGTATAAAGGATCTAGAACTATCAAGAGGGGTCTGTACTTTTCTACCATCTGTTCTACTACGGCTTGATGGATGGGGTCCCCTAACAAGAATCCTTGTTGGTTGATAAAATATAGAGGGAGGTCCGCCGGAAACCTAACTTTCAGTTTTCCGTTCTTGACTTTGGCCCTTCCTCCTAGTTCCTTATTATAAATAATCTTTTCTAATCGGTCTTTCATAATCCACTCGGAGTTCTCATTCTGGATTAACAGAACAGGTCCTCGTTCAAACACTGGGAACTGGTTTAAGAAAGGGGCTCCGGAAGCAACAGACACGGCTAAGTCTAAAGACAGAATACTTTTAAAAGACTTAGGCTCTCCCGCTACAATACCGTGACTGCGTCTCATCCAGAAACCCTCTACCAACCAGCCTGGGTAAGACCTGAGATTAACAAGCATATCTTTGAAAGACTCTAATACCAAGCCAGGAGGCTCCGCTTCTTCTTTAACCTGTGGCCCTTCCGCCGGAGTGGATTCTTCGAAAGAACTTTCTAAGATCTTAGTTAGTTCAGCATGCAGCCTAATGTTCTCGTCTGCACGTCCAGAGTACTTATTCCACACGGAATGTTTTACGAGCGTAATAATCTCGTCCGGGCTTAACCCGATTTCATGAAGCTTGTGTTCTAAATACCAAATTATGTCGGACCTTTTACCAACATCTGCGTGTTTCGCGAACAACAAGTTTAAAACTTTTCTGGGTATTCGATCTCTATACATACTGATAATCTTATTGGGGTCTGAGGTAACGTCGGCAGGACTAGTATCAGATCTCCCGTTATCGGAATCAGAAAGCCCCAAGTCTCCGAGCCCGTACTTCTTGTTGGTGAATGAAAACTTTCCCACCTTCGGTTTATCCCGATATTTGTGATTGATTGTTTCTGGAACTCGGAGAACTTGAGTTAGATCCCATCCCCCCTTATCCGCTCCGATATGGTAAGTTAATTGTTTATTTACTTCCTCTGCCTGGTGTTTATCTAAGAATTGGTCAAGCTCCCATAAACCTTGATACCTTCCAGGAGAACTGAGCCAGTGAACCGAAGGTTTGATAGGAACTTCTTGGGGGTTAACCTCGTCCATATCACTCCAAAGAAGTTTTGATCCTTTGACGTTGGTTTTAATCCGTCTGTCACCCGCAAAGGGTAGGGGGCAGAAGTAAAGATCATACCGTTCAGGAGGTCTTTGTCTAAACCAGGTAATGAGTTGGTTCTCTAGTTCATCTCCAAATACCAAAGGTTTATCCTGCCATTGTCCTGATTGAGGATCTTTACAAGAAACGAATACCCGATCCTGGTCATCACAATGTAATCTCCATAAATCAATTAGATTCTGTGCCATTTGATCCGGCGTACTCATTGCAGGTTAACCCCCTTTGGGACGTAGCTTTTTGAGTTCTTTTGGCGAAATAAGCCAGATCCAACCCGCCTTATGCGCTTTAATTTTACCAGCTC